>PJUI01000036.1_pt1 | contig 287731 bp, 251 predicted proteins | sample 1512201 | NCBI WGS metagenome assembly PJUI01 (sample SAMN08177670, study PRJNA422409) | Feces metagenome, whole genome shotgun sequencing project. | isolation source: Chicken feces (2) enriched on wood chips | host: Gallus gallus | place: USA: Madison | collected 2015-01-15
CCTGCCTAGGTGGTGGAACTGGTAGACACGCAGGACTTAAAATCCTGTTCCCGTTAAGGGAGTGCGGGTTCGATTCCCGCCCTAGGTACAAGAAAGCTCATCAGTCGATGGGCTTTTCTTGTTATTGCCCCTCTCCTCAACTGCTGTATCCAAACTTAATCAGCCCAAGAAGATTAGTTATTGTCGGAAAATTGATAAATTAGTTGATATGTTCCATTCAATTCATTCTCGCCGGTACTGGCCTACACTACTGCTTTCCGTACTCTTCTCCTTAAAGGGCTTACACTTAAGCGCGCAATTGTTTCATCAGGACAGCCTGAAATTAATAGCCCGGCAGTTTGCCTTCACCGAAGGACCGGCAGTCGATAAGTCCGGAGACATCTATTTTACCGACCAACCGAATAACAAAATCTGGAAATATAACACTAAAGGGCAACTTTCGCTTTTTAAAGATGCTGCTGGCCGCGCAAATGGATTGTACTTTAACCATCAGGGGCAGCTCCTAGCTTGTGCCGACGAAAGAAACGAAATTTGGTCAATCGGAAAAGATGGTCAGGTTACCGTCCTGCTGACAGCTGTCGATGGAAAGAAACTGAATGGTCCGAATGATCTTTGGGCAGACAAGAAAGGCGGCATCTACTTTACCGACCCTTTTTATCTGCGTGATTATTGGATTAGGAAAGAGCCAGAGATAGCGGGGCAGAAAGTGTACTACCTCCCACCGGGAAAAGGGAAAAAACCGATCGTAGTAGCTGAAGATGTGACCAAACCGAACGGCATTGTGGGTTCGGCCGATGGAAAACACCTGTATGTCGCGGATATCGAACGAAATAAAACTTACAGGTACAACATTGAATCTGACGGTAAGCTCAGCGGACAGACAGCTCTTATCAATCAGGGATCGGACGGAATGACATTGGACCATCTGGGAAATATTTACCTGACAGGCAAAGGGGTTTTCATTTATAGTCCAACAGGCTTGCTGATCGGACATATTGAAGTAAATGAACCATGGACATCCAATGTCTGCTTTGGTGGCAAAAATCGTACAGATCTATTTATTACAGCCTCAACGGCAATTTATCGACTTCCAATGCTAACAAAGGGAATCGATTAATACTCACAAAGCTTAATCCAAGGTTGCAACATGCAGTTAAGTTGTTTGATGAAGGTGCTGTGCTGCTCTTTCAGAATGACAAAAATGGTATTAAGGCCGAAGTGAAAAGCAGTGCTGACCTGAGCCATATTGTCATCGGTTAAGGGCGTGATCTGCAATGTACGTGTACCTGGTTTACGAATAACAGGACGAACAGAGGTTATGTCTGCAAGCAGGTATATCCAGAAAATCAAGAATCCAGGATATACAACATAAAGCAATCCAATAAAACAGTCCTTCCCAAAATCCAAAGCACGATTTCACACTCGTCGGCTTTGGATTTTCTTTTCGCCGATTATTTTATATTTTTGTACATCTTCCAGCAATAATCTAATTTAGTCGGGAACAACCATTATGCAGTTTAATTTCGCCTTTGATTCCAGTCCGTTTAAAACCCTGATCGCTTTTCACAAGATTATACCATCCTTTGAAGCAGCGGCCTTATCGCCGGTCGACTTTCAGGCCACTTATGCCCGATCGCTGCTAGAAGAAATCAACAAATACCCCGAACTTATCGAGGGCGTCGAAAAAGCAGAAGACCTGCGACGCTATGAGCCTATAATCAAGGTACTGCTGGCAGACCTATTTCCAAGTTCGCTAACGCATAATGAGATCAAGGCCATTACCATTCCCTTCCATCTCTATACGTTCAATCACACCGCAAGACTGGAAAAAATATTACTGGATGCCGGCGATCACTATGACTTTAGTCTTCGCGACATCTCGCCCGACACCTATTATATCCTCAATTGCTGCGTCATCATCAGTCAGTATTATGGCTTTAAGGTCGACGCCATGGATGCGCCTCTATTTTTGGATATTCCAGATAAAAATAATATCATCCATCATTACCGCGTCCTATTCAATGCCGATTTTATTGATGTCCTTCCCACAGAACGGGCCATCCATCTTTCTGAAGAAGATATTACCGAACTTGTGGACAACTTCTCGGATATTGGCCTGTGGAAGGCCAAATTCCCTGAACAGAGCTGGATTCTAAAAGGCTTTTCCATTATGACGCTTTTTGATGCCACCATTGAAAATGCCGTATCCAGCTTCAAGAGCAATCTGCTGCGCGAAAAAAGCGCGGTCCAGCTGGCAGAAGTAGAAAGCATTTTCAGGTCAATTTATAAAATAAATGATCTACGTATCGGACTGACTTCTTTCGAAAAGGTCAGGAACGAGTACAACTTACGGATTGTCGAGAAACAACTATATAGTCATCTGCTTTACGATTCGACGATCGAGGAGTGTGAAAACATGCTCTGCAGCGAAACCTTGGAGAGTCTGCTTACCAAAGACGAATACTTTGTTGTACCGGATATTGATAAGCTACCCGTTGCTGATCAGAAACAGGCCTATTTTATCAACAAGCTCAAGCAGCAACAGGTGAAGAGCTTTATTTTTGTTCCCCTAATTGAGGGTGGCAAGGTATTGGGTTTACTGGAAATGTCTTCATCTAGGGTGCGGGAACTCAATTCGGTCAATGCCAATAAGCTCAACTTCATCTTGCCCTTTATCAAGGATAAAGTGTCGAAGGCATTTTCGGAAACGGAAAACCAGATCGAAGCGGTGATCCAAAAGGAATATACATCTATCCACCCGAGTGTCAAATGGCGTTTTCAGGAAGAAGCCATCCATTTCCTCAACGACCGCGCCTTTGGAAAAGACTATGCCCTACAGGAAATCGTTTTTGACCATGTGTATCCGCTCTATGGGCAAATCGACGTACAGGGCTCCTCAGAGTCCCGCAACCAGGCCATCCGACAGGATCTGATCAATCAGAGCGAGGAACTGGTCACCCTGTTCAATGCGATCAATCAAACGCATAAATTACCCTTATTTGAGCAAAAGGTATTCGATCTGGAAAGAAACCTGACGTCGCTGCAGCATGCGCTGCTGACCGATACGGAACAGCTTATGCTCGATTATTTTAACCAGGATATTCACCCTATTCTGGAGAATTTCAGAAAGAACAACAAAAATAGCCTCGCCACCGAGGCAATAGACCGCTATTTTGAGCGGATTAACCCAGCCATCGGCGGTTTTTATGAAGCTAGGCAGGATTATGACAGCTCCATCACAATGATCAACAAAAAGCTTGTGGCTATCCTTGACGAAAAGCAGGTGGAAGCCCAAGAATACTTCCCGCATTACTACGAACGCTACAAGACAGATGGTATCGAGCACAATATGTATATCGGGGCCTCCATCGCACCCGGACGGAATTTTGAGCTCTACTACCTACGTAATTTGCGGCTGTGGCAACTGCAGGTGATGTGTGCGATGGAACTTGAGTTTAGACAGCTCCAACCCTCCCTACCGCATCAGCTCGAGGTGACTTCTCTCGTATTGGTCTTTGCAACGCCTATTTCCATACGGTTTCGGATGGACGAGAAACAGTTCGATATCGATGGCTCCTACAATGTACGCTATGAGATTGCCAAGAAGCGCATTGATAAAGCCAAGATCAAGGGATCGACAGAACGCATCACACAAAAAGGCAAATTGGTCATTGTCTATTCCAATGCACATGAAGAGACTGAATATCTAGGTTACATTAACCTGCTACAGCACAAAGGATTACTAGACAAGGAAATTGAGCAGTTTGAGGTGGAAGATCTGCAAGGTCTGATCGGCCTGAAAGCGTTCCGTGTAGGCTTCTCCGGCAATCAGTGATGTATTCGAGATGCTCTTCCAAAACCTTCTGCTTGCTGAAGTTTACATTTCCCTCCGTTTCGAGGTTTTGATGCCGTCAAATTGGTGCTCAATGACGCTTTTATACATAAAGTTTTTTTTAACTTAAAATTAATAACCATAGTATTTTTAGTCCCCCTTCCAGAGATTCTGATAGCACCTTCGAGGTTCCAGTAGGGATATAGCACAGATAAAGCACAGATATAGCACGGATATAGCACTGTTGACACACATAGTGAAAAGTACTTTAAAGGTGCTACAAGCGTGCTTGAAGCGTGCAAATGGAAGCCAAAAATAGCCATAAACAGGAACAGTTCATGTTAACTATAAAGTAACACCAAGTCTTCCATTTCAAAAATTATCAGGCACACCTCAGCAATGATATGAAGAAAAATACCGGAGTGGCTCCTTCACAAATTTAATATTGTCGTATTTTTCCAAATCCTTTTGCTTATCTAAAGCTAACTTTATAAAAAATTCAAAGATTTAAAAAAATGCGAAAATTATCAGTTTTTATTGCCATGAGCGTAGATGGTTACATTGCAAAACCCAATGACGACCTCAGTTTTCTAAACATGGTTGAAAAAGAAGGAGAAGATTATGGCTATTCGGATTTTATAGACACAATTGACACCCTAATTGTTGGTAGAAAGACTTATGAATACGTGCTAAAAAATATTGGCGCATCGCACTATGACAACGGACAACGGGATGTATATGTGATCACCAGGACAGCAAGGCCCAATGTAGGCAGAACGATTTTCTATTCTGGAGATCTGGTCAATTTAATTGCGGAATTAAAATCGGGAAACGGGAAAAATATTTATTGTGACGGCGGAGCCGAGATCATCAATGAATTGCTGAAGCATGATGTAATAGACGAGTTGATAATTTCTGTCATACCAACCCTACTGGGCGATGGAACAAGATTGTTTCAGGAAGGAAGACCCGAGCAGCTACTTAAACTAATAATGACGAAGACATTTGAAACCGGGCTGGTGAAATTACACTACGTTAAAAAATGATCAGTAATGCCTGCTACATGTCGCTGAGAAAATGTAGAAAAAAGAAATTAGCTATGTCTTTTCTTTCTGACATAGCTAATCAACCTATTAAAGAACATGCAATTAAATGATCAAATTTAGTCCATCCACTACTTGTAGGAGAAATTCGCCAACAGCATCATTAGATTCCCGTCCTAATTAACTGCTCTCACAAACTGTCCCTTAAAATCAAAAATAAGAGAATCTCCACCCCTAATATCTATCCTGTAAGAATGCTGATCTTTTTCAATAAAGTCAATCTGAGTTGCAGGATAATTTTGCATGATATAAGTCAAAATATTACGTCTGATATCCTGTGAAGTAAATTTCCCATCCAACCCAGCTATTAAATTCCAATTAACCATATGATTTAAGTTTTAAAATGTTATAATAACCTAAACTTATTCATCAAATTGGGAAAGAATTGGGAAGATTCAATATGATTCTTTATCTCTTACTAAACATTTCAATTCCGTAAGCTCTTCCGGGATTGGATATAATATACAATCACATTGAGCAAAACAATAACTGCCGCAATCAGAGCCCCTGTATAAACAGTACTATTAACTGCTTTATTGGCAACAGCAATAGCAATTAAAGCCCAGACTGCCACTAGTGCAAACACAGGCATACGACGTCTCCAAATCATGAATAGGTGGATTAGGAGTGCAACGACAAACATGGTAAGGGTCCAAACTGTATCGGAAATTCCAAAACCATTCCAACCGATCTTTGTTAAATATGCCGCTACGTCAGCAATCAACGCAACAGAAATCCAGCCCGCATACATGCTAAAAGGCAGTTTAAAAAAAACAGCAGTGCGCACGGTAGAATTGTTTACATCAAGAGTAAGCTGAACGATTTTTAACAGTGAAACAAAAAGTAGGATCATCAATAAAATTGTCCAAAAGGTATAATCGTATAACCAGGTAATTACCCATAAGCTATTTGTTAGAGAAGATATTAAAAACCACCATCCAATATTTAGTATGACTTTATCTTTTTCAACTGTTTGCTTAGCAAAGGGGCCATAATATACAACAAAGCCCATCAAACCTAAATAAATAATACCCCAGATTGAAAATGCATAACCAGCAGGTGTAAACAGATTCTGATATTTGGCAGATATCGTTGCCATGGTCTCCCCATTAAAAATTCCCGTATTGGATAGGTAATTAATAATGACTGTTATCACTAATGCAATTCCATTAACTATTTGATATACCTTTTTCATCGTCCTTACATCTAATTATATTTTCTTAAACATCAATTCTACGAAGTGTCTCAGCATAAATACATCTGTCATAAAATAGCTATGATGTGCTTTTACTTTTGTTAAATAAATCTTCTAATACCTGATAACGATAATCGAAGATACTCGCAAGCTTCGTTTTAACAAAAATGCCATGAGCAATAGTTCCAAGAATTCCCAAAGGCAGTTCATAGTCAACTGTATCCTTCATCAAGACCCCATTTTCATTTGGAATAAATTCATGAAAATGATTCCAATACTTATAAGGCCCCTTTTCTTGAAAATCCGTAAAACTCACGTATGTTTCCACTTGAGTTATTCTTGTTTTCCATTTCAGCGGGATCTTAAGGATAGGAGATACCAAATATTCAATGGTCATTCCTTCAGCGATTTCCAGTCCTTGGGAATCAGAAACAACGACAAAGCCCATGTTTTTCGGTGTTATTTCAGCGAGATTCATGGGAGAAGAAAAAAAATCCCATGCGGTATGTAGATCACATGTCAACTGCTGTTCCCTGTATAATTTGTATCTCATCTTATGATTAACTATCCTGCTTCATTTTAATAACAAATATACCGCTAATTTAGTTCACTAATATACTAAAAGTATATTTTTAATCTGTATAAGATGAATAAAATAGACAAAAAAGATTACTTTTAAACCAATACAATTGTTAACCTCAACCTGATTAGGCTTAATCTCTCATCAATTACCGCTTACCTTCAAACTGATAAGTCACTGAACTGATCTGTAGAAGGACAATTATCAGATCGTAGCTGCGGATAAATAAAATAGAAAGCTTATAGTTTCGAGTAAACTATAAGCTTTCTAAAAAACAGCTCTGATCTATTCTAATGCGCAGACATATCCTTTTCCAGCGCCTTGACAAGTGCTTTGGTATAGCTTTTAGAAAAATCTTCCAGACTAGAAGGATTAATTGTCTCAGACTGAACACTCCAAAGCAACTGTTCAGAACTTACATCGTATAAATTGCTTTCGAGATAATACATTTTATCAGTCGTGTAATAGCCGGGATTGTACGCAATGGGATACCAATGGGAATAGTAACTCCAAAAATTACCATACCATCCAAAGGTAGGATATGGCATATACGGACCGCTACCCGGTACATATCGGGTCTCACTGGTTTTGTCGATCAATGTAACTGTGAAAATTGCATCAGCACTCAGATCACGTACGGTTTTCATCACCAAATCCTTGTTTTGGCTTTCGTCTCTAGTAAATGTCTTTTTAAATACATCTGTACTTTTAATTGCTTTATAGCCGTGCATGGAAGCTGCTTGGGCTAAATTGGATTCAATGACATCTTTTGCCTTAGCATGACTTGTCATCGCAATAATGAATATCGTTTGGTACTGTTTAGGCATCACATCTCTATTTTTATAGATATCTGTTATCCTAGTCGAAGTGCTACAAGCAAACAATAAGAAGCTTGAGACAATAGCGATTAAAAATGACTTAGTTTTCATATGTTTAAAATTAGTGTCCTTTGAAATGCAGCAGTCAGTATGCTTGGTATACTTTGGAAGAATGGCGTTAATGGCAGTTAAATCTTTATTTCGAGATCATAAATAAGCTCGGCCGGCTTCAAGATTCCATATGAACAAGAGCCTATAACCAGCTTATAAAGAACAAGCTTAAAACGAAAATTGTTTATTTTTTTTATTAAAAAATAAATATAAGCTGTATTAGCGCTGACTTAATAGTTGAAATAAGCATTACAAATCCTATTTCACTATTATAATTCTTAATCATTTCGAATTGGTTGATTTTATTGGTAGATCTTTATTATCTTATTTTTCCAGGACTCTCTTATACCATTCGATAGCTTTTCTTTCGTATTCTTTCAAAAATTCATCTTTAGCACCGTTGTAGTCGTTACCATCTTTCCATTCCCGAAGCACCATTTCTTCTTTAATTCGTTGATAGTTATCCCTTACTTCGGAATGCGCCTGCAGATAATCCCGAAATGCAATATGACGCAACCAATGATCTGATCGCCGCGGAATACTGTGGATATGTGCTATCCGCAACGAATGATCATGCAATCTTTCTGGAATTTCATCTCCCCGAACAAGATGTTCTGGAACGCCCAATACTTCAGGGCGATCAATTAGCGCAACAAAAAAGCGTCTGTATGGCATCTCTTCGTTATATTTCTCATAATATACATAGGATTTGCCTTTCAATAAAACCGGAACAAGATCAAGGTCGCTGTCCTTATCCAAACCGATGAGTATATCAATAATCGGTTTGGCCGATAAACCCTCAACAGCTGTGCTGCCAATATGGTCAATCTTCGGATCTATCGGTTTTAACAATGTATGAAGGTCTCGTTGGATACGGTTGAACTTTGCCTTCCATATCGGATTATAAGGTTCAAAAGGTAAAATCATAATATATGCTAAAGTTAACAAATTTATAGTTTACCATGCGGATCCATTAGCCACCTATCTTCTCCACGGAGCTTATTTCGCAAATTTCTTGGTACCTACCACACAAAGAATAACTCCAACAGTCACGGCCAGCATGCCGATACTGACTTGTTCATGAAGAAGCCAAGCCGCTAACGCCAAACCGAAAAATGGCTGTAGTAGCTGTAACTGCCCTATTGTCGCCGTACCTCCTTGTGCGAGTCCCTTATACCAGAAAACAAAACCGATAAACATACTAAACAATGACACATAAGCTAAACTGCCCCAAGCACCCATAGTCACATCATTAAAAGAAGGAGGCATATAGATAAAGGCAATTGGAAGCATAATCGGTAATGATAAAACCAGCGCCCAGGAAATCACCTGCCAGCCCCCGAATGTCCTGGTCAATTTTGCACCTTCGGCATAGCCCAGTCCACATAGAATGACCGATAAAATCATTAAAACATCACCTATAGGCGAGGCTGTTAGTCCTTGCGCCAAAGCGTATCCCATAACAAGTAGACTCCCTAAAGCAGAGAACAGCCAAAAAATTGGCTTCGGACGCTCACCTCCACGTATGATACCAAATATAGCCGTCGATACGGGCAAAATGCCGACAAAAACGATTGAATGCGCTGAAGTGATGTACTGTAAGGCCAAAGCGCTCAGCAAAGGAAACCCAACTACACATCCTATTGCCACAATGCATAACGAACCTAATTGTTTTTTCTCGGGGCGTTTTTCCTTAAAAACCACCAAAGTTACTAAAGCCAGTAGTCCTGCAATAGAAGCTCTTGCTAGCGTGACAAAGACTGGATCAAATGCTAAAACTGCCATGCGCGTCGCCGGTAGCGAACCGCTAAATAATACGACACCAATAAAACCGTTCAACCAGCCGCTTGCTGAATTTTCCTGCACCTTACTTATACTTAATTCTGCCATCGTTAAATCTTTAACACAAAGTTCGTCGATTGCCATCATTAAGTACAGTCACAGTTTTTGATAATTCAATGGGCACAGTTGTCTGATACCGGAAAATGATACAGCTACGCTCTAAAATTGCAGATTAGCATTTCACCGGGAAGGATCCTCACTTTGCAGGATTAATTTTATCATTGCATGCGTCTATGTATTGGTTTACCATGAACTAGCTTTAAAATTAAAACAGCTTGGCAATCTTACAAAAGCACTCTAAAATCTTACCATACAAAAGAATAACTAACTATTTATGCAGAGAAAAAAAGGTAAAAACGCCATTACTTTAGCTCCAGCTCCAACGTGTATTTACCTGCGTCCAATTGAACAACATCGCTATTCTTTATATTATCCGGAGGATAGAATGTCGCGGTAGCATTTGCAGGTATTTTGATATCGTATACAATTTTGTCGCCTTTTAATTTCCAGTCGGAAACAATTTTCCCAAAAGGTGAATCATAAGAGATCGTAGATTCTTTCAGTCCCTGAGGAAAGATTGGCTTTAAGAGGATATGCTTAAAGCCAGGCTGTTTGGGATCTGGTAGAATGCCGCCAATAGATTTAAAAAACCAACCGCCGATCTCACCAAACATCATGTGATTATCCGAGATGTCCCGTGTCGCTTTTAGATCCCAGTTTTCTAACAATGTGGTCGCCCCGTTAACAATCCACCATCCCCAAGAGGGATAAGTATCTTGTACCGCAACCTTATAAGCAGTCTCTGGATAGCCATTGTCTTTTAGTGCATTCAAAAGTGCTTTTGCGCCCAATACACCTACATCCAAATGAAAGTTGGTCTCTTCAACTTTCTTATTCAGATTGGCTGCAACGCTAGCTTTCATTTCGTCGGGCACGACTCCCCAAAATAAAGGTACACTCAATTCGGTCTGTGTTCCGTTGCTGTAAATTCCTTTTGAAGTATCCAAAAATTTAGTGTTGATAGCTGTCTTAATCTTTTTGCTTAGCAATTCATATTTTTGTTGATCCGCGGTATGTCCAAATAACTTCGCAGCCGACGCAAGGATGGTTGCATCGACATAAAAATAAACGGATGAAGTGAGCTCGAGATTAGAGGACGACTTAACAGGCACCCAGTCGCCACGTCCAAAGGTTGTCAGACCAGAGGGGCTGATTCCATCAACATAATCGACATAACGTTTAATAGCCGTATAACAGTCTTCCAGTGCACGCGAATCACCATAAAATTGATAAATCTGCCAAGGGATGATAGCAATCGTGCTTGTCCAATCCAATCCATTCGCGGTACCATAGCCCCAACCACCCGTTGGAATAATGTCAGGCAGGACACCATTTTCCTGTTGTTCATCTCGATGATCGGCCATCCATTTTTCGTATACTGTGATGCCATCAAAATTGAATAATGCGGTCTCAATTGCAAGATGCCCATCCCCTGTCCAACCGTTCTTTTCCCGTTGCGGACAATCCGTTGGGTAGCCCATCAAATTGGACAAATATGCCTTATTGGTTGCATCCCATAACCTATTTACCAAATCAGAAGAAGTTTTAAGTTCTCCTAACGGCCGCACATCACTATGCATAAAATAGGCCGTTACACTCGATTTATCCAGAGCAATAGGTAAATTACTACTAATTTCGACATAACGGAATCCCTTGTAGCCAAACTTTGCCATAAATTCATCATCCCGTCCGCTCAGCGTTAGGATATCCGTCTGAAACGGTTCAGCCTCTTTATCACCCCGATAATAGACATCAATGTTGGATTGATCCAAACGCCCATCAGCATGCAATCGCTCGCCATGTTTAATCCGAAGCACTGTTCCGGCCGGCCCTTTGACTTTTATTTTTGTGATTCCGGCCATATTCTGCCCCATATCGAAGACATAAGTTTGCGGGTCAATCTTCTTTATTGACTTTGGCAGGTATGACTTCACCAGTCGAATCGGTACAGTTTGCTGGGCAACCAAGTGGGCAGATGGTGCATTTCTGTAATGGACAGCTCCCCATGCCGAGTCATCAAATTTTGGTTTATCCCAGTTGGGTATTTCTAATCTTGCATCGTAATGTTCTCCTGTATAGATATTATTGTAAACAATTGGCCCAAAGGCAGTTTTCCACCGCTCATCAGAAACTATCGTCTCTTGTGAGCCATCTGCATAAACGATATGGAGATCCAGACAGAATGCGGGGCGGTCTCGCCACGGCGCTTTATCAAAGTTCCAAACAGCCATTGGCTGATGATTATACCAGCCGTTACCTAGAATAACTCCAATTGCATTCTCTCCTTTTTGAAGTTGCGCGGTCACATCTTCTACGAGATAAAGTGTCCGGCGGTCAAATCGGGTATACATCGGATCCAGCCGATGGTCGCCGACGCGCTGACCATTAATGGATAGTTCATACAATCCGGCGACAGCAATATAGGCACGGGCCGACTTAATTTTTTTCTTTGCTGTGAATACTTTTCTAAAATAAGGGGTTTTCCGCTCATGGATGTCCTTACCATCGCTGATCCATCTTCCTTTCCAATTGTCCCTGCCCATCGTACCCGTTTCAAAAGACGCTATGGCTGAACTTGTTGACAGGCCTTCTTTGTCCCATACCTTCACCTTCCAAAAGTATTTAGTCCGAGGTGTTAGCTTTTCGCCATTGTATGGAACCAGCATGGCTGAACTTAGTTGTTTGCCACTGTTCCAAACACCTTCCTTCTCTTTAATCAATGCCAGAGAATCCTGCCCAACAAACAGTTGATAGGCGCTTTGCAGGGCGCCATTCCGCTGGTCTTCGAGTTGCCAGCTAAGCCTCGGATTTGCGGCATCGATACCCAATGGATTAACGAGATGTTCGCAAGTTAGCTGAACAGCGCTGCAATTATTTTTAAGTTGGGCATGAGCATGGCCAGCCATCATGTACAACATCGTTATCAATAAAATTCTACGCATCAAAAGGAGGTGTTCTTGGTGGTTGTTAAATTGTTTTAGCTTATTCAAAATACTAATATATCAAATATTTTCTACATATTGTCCTGTGCCTCCTGCTGTTTATTTTTGAAAGCATAAAATAAATTTCTTGCAACTTTCACAAAAATAACCCTATCTTAGTCCCAACTTTAGGGGTGTCTGCTCGTGCAGGCTGAGATTTTACCCTTAGAACCTGATCCGGATCATACTGGCGTAGGGAAAAGTGAGCTGTCTATAAGGTGCATTACTGTGCCTTTGTGTAGCCATTCCTAAAGTTTTACCAAAAAAATAAGGAATGGAACTTACAATAAACCATCAGATTCGATTTTTTGACCCGGCACCGCCTTCACTTGAAGCCTTGGTCCTTTTGGAATTATCTGCTATGACACAAGGCGTGGCCGTAGCGATCAATAACCAAGTTATTCCAAAGGACGACTGGCCTGCTACGACACTTAAAGCCCATGATCAAATTATCTTGATTACCGCATCTCAAGGCGGATAGTTATTTCAAAAATCAACCAAAAAATTCACCTCAACACCGTAAAAATGGCAGCTGAAACAATCACACAATCACCTTTCCCAAATTCAAAGAAAATTTTTGTACCCGGAAAAATATTTCCAATTCAAGTCGCTATGCGCCAAATTTCTTTGAGTCCCACCAAATTAAGTAATGGACAAGTGGAAATTAATCCTCCGGTAACCATCTATGACACCTCTGGTCCATATACGGATGAATCCATGCTTATTGATATCCGAAAAGGTCTTCCCCGCCTCCGCGAGCAATGGATATTGGACCGTCAGGATGTGACGCAGTTAGCGACGATTACTTCTGAATACGGACAACGGCGGCTCTCCGACCCAAGTTTAGATGAGCTTCGATTTGCCTACAGCCATAAACCGAAAGTAGCCAAAGCTGATTGCAATGTCACGCAGCTACATTATGCGAAGAAAGGTATCATCACACCGGAAATGGAATATGTTGCCATCCGCGAAAACCAACGCATCGAGCAATTAACAGCCAGTACTCCGGGCATGGATCATCAGCATACCGGGCAAAATTTTGGTGCAAGAACACACAAAAAAGCGATAACGGCTGAATTTGTCCGCGGAGAAATTGCCGCAGGACGAGCTATTATTCCTAATAATATCAATCACCCGGAAAGTGAACCAATGATTATCGGACGTAATTTTTTGGTGAAAATTAATGCAAATATTGGGAATAGTGCGGTCAGTTCGAGTATCGATGAGGAGGTTGAGAAAGCAGTCTGGGCTTGTCGCTGGGGTGCCGACACCATTATGGACCTCTCCACGGGCAAAAATATTCATGAAACCCGCGAATGGATTATTCGCAACTCTCCAGTTCCAATCGGTACTGTTCCGATTTATCAAGCTCTCGAGAAAGTGAAAGGTGTAGCAGAAGATCTCACTTGGGACATATTCAGAGATACCTTGATCGAACAGGCTGAGCAAGGGGTTTCTTATTTTACGATACATGCCGGCGTGTTGCTCCGTTATATCCACCTCACGGCAAGCAGGGTGACCGGAATCGTTTCTAGAGGTGGTTCAATTATGGCCAAATGGTGTCTTTTTCACCATAAAGAAAACTTTCTCTATACACATTTTGAGGAGATCTGTGAAATTATGAAACAATATGATGTTGCTTTTTCTCTTGGTGATGGCCTTCGTCCGGGAGCTATTGCAGATGCAAACGATGCGGCTCAATTTGCTGAACTCGAAACATTGGGTGAACTCACCAAAATCGCTTGGAAACATGATGTTCAAGTGATGATCGAAGGCCCTGGCCATGTTCCCATGCAATTGATCAAAGAAAACATGGACAAACAACTGGCATGTTGTGACGAAGCGCCATTTTATACCTTAGGCCCCTTAACAACTGATATTGCCCCAGGTTATGACCACATCACTTCAGCTATTGGAGCTGCCATGATTGGCTGGTATGGCTGCGCGATGCTCTGTTATGTTACACCAAAAGAACACTTAGGTTTACCAAATAAAAAAGATGTTAAAGATGGTGTAATTACCTACAAACTTGCCGCTCATGCGGCTGATTTAGCCAAGGGACATCCCGGTGCACAATACCGGGACAATGCACTGAGTAAAGCAAGGTTTGAATTTAGATGGGAAGATCAATTCAATCTTTCCCTAGATCCAGATACTGCACGTGAATACCACGATGAAACTCTGCCTGCCGATGCCGCCAAAGTGGCTCATTTCTGTTCGATGTGCGGGCCAAAATTTTGCTCCATGAAAATTACGCAGGAAATCCGGGACAGTGCCGCACAGGGCATGCTGGAAAAATCGCAGGAATTTATTGCACAAGGAAAAGAGATCTATTTATGATCATCGCTTTGACAGCTGAAGAGGAGATATTTTCAGAACATGCAATTATCAATGCCTTGTTCGAAGAAGGACTTGATATCCTGCACTTGCGCAAGTATCATTTTACGGACTTACAAATATCGAGGTATATCGCGTCTATAAATGCGGTATACCTTGACAAACTGGTCTTACATTCACATGCACACCTATCGGCCGATCTCGGGATCTCCCGTATTCATGTAAATGAAAAAAGTCGACAGAATGGTCCGGCAAATAAAATAACAGGCGCAACTATTCGTTCCACCTCCGTACATCATATCGATCAATTCAATAGCCTTGAGGAAAGTTGGGATTATGCTTTTTTGAGCCCATTATTCCCAAGTATCTCAAAACCCGGCTATGGAAATGATGTGGCCTTGTTAAAACAGCTTCGATTACGTTCCAATGCGACCGTTCGTCTGATCGGTCTGGGTGGAATAAACCAAAGCAACTGCCTTCTTCCCATACAGGAGGGAGCAGATGGAATTGCGCTATACGGTGCGTTATGGAAACATGCTAATCCAATTGAAAATTTTATCGCATGCAAACAAAAACTATGGAAAGACTCCAATATATTTCACAGGGGCAAACATTAGCAGAACAAAAAAGTAATATCTTAAAGGCACTTGATGCTGGTTCCAAATGGATACAAATCCGATGGAAAGAGGCTTCTAACAAACAGCTCTATATTCTTGCCGAACAGATCAAGCAGGCCTGTTCCGAATTTGATGCTTATTGTATCATCAATGATTATCCAGAAATCGCTAAAGATATCGATGCTGATGGGGTCCATCTGGGACTGGATGACTGCCGCATCATAGCAGCACGGGATCTATTGGGTCCAGAAAAAATCATTGGCGGTACAGCCAATAGCTTTGCTGATGTAAAACAAAGAATACTAGAAAATTGCGACTATATCGGTCTTGGGCCATTCGGCTATACCACAACCAAACAAAAATTAAGTCCCCTACTGGGGATTGCAGGATATAAAAACATCATCCAACAAGTCCGCCAAGAAGGCTTGCCCTCTATTCCAATATTCGCAATAGGCGGCATAAAGGACCTTGAAGATATCCACCACTTAACACAAATAGGAGTTTATGGTATTGCGTTATCGGGTATGATAACCCAAACTCCACACATTGTTTCATCTATCAACAAACTTTTAGTATGAGTAACTTACATATAGCCGATCGCATATTTGAATCCCGACTATTTTTGGGTACGGGAAAATTTGGCGATCTCAACGAAATGAACCATGCCATTAAGGCTTCGGCTTCCCAATTGGTTACTGTTGCCCTGAAACGTATTGACAAGACCACCGGTGACGACAACCTGATAAATGCGCTTGATTTCAACGCTTTCCATTTGCTCCCCAATACGTCGGGCGCACGAACAGCTGAAGAAGCGGTGCTCGCGGCTCAACTTGCTCGCGAGGCACTGGAAACAAACTGGGTGAAATTGGAAATTCATCCCGACCCTCGTTATTTACTGCCTGATCCCATTGAGACCTTGCGCGCCACAGAATCACTCGCTAAGCTGGGTTTCGTCGTGATGCCGTATATCCATGCAGATCCGGTACTGTGTAAAAGACTAGAAAATGCTGGTACCGCGGTTGTGATGCCTTTAGGTGCTCCTATCGGCAGTAATAAGGGGCTTCGTACTTTGGATTTCCTCGAAATTATTATTGAGGAAAGTAATGTCCCTGTTGTCGTAGATGCTGGAATAGGTGCACCTTCTGATGCGGCCAAAGCCATGGAAATTGGGGCTGATGCAGTGCTTGTCAATACAGCCATAGCCGTTTCAAATCAACCCGTACAAATGGCCGAAGCTTTTAGAGAAGCCGTTATCGCAGGGAGAAAGGCGTATGAGGCCGGCTTAGGAAAGGTTGGATCCCTTGCCATAGGCTCGAGTCCCTTAACTTCATTTTTATTCGATTGATGATTGACTTATGACAGATTTTAAATTGATATTCGATCAATATTCCTGGAATACGGTCCAAACACAGATTTATGACACGACCGATCAGGATGTACAATATGTCTTGGCTAAAGACAATCTAACCCTCGATGACTTTAAGGTGCTTATCTCCCCTGCTGCTGCACCATATCTTGAACTGATGGCGCAAAAAACACAACAAATCACACAACGCCGTTTCGGTAAAACCATACAGCTCTATGCCCCACTTTACCTGAGCAACGAGTGCCAAAACATCTGTACGTATTGCGGTTTTAGCATGGACAATAAAATCAAGCGCAAAACCCTCAGCAACACCGAACTCTTATTGGAAGCAATGGCACTCAAAGCCATGGGAATCAATCATATTTTACTGGTCAGCGGAGAAGCCAACAAAACTGTCGAGATTAATTATTTCCTCAATGCTATTCAGCTTTTAAAACCTCATTTTTCACAGATATCCATCGAGGTACAGCCATTGGAAGAATCGGAGTACCGACTACTACAGGCCGCCGGAATCTATGCCATTTTGGTCTACCAGGAAACCTACCATCGGGACGTTTATAGACAATACCATCCGAAAGGAAAGAAGTCTAATTTTGACTATCGTTTGGATACGCCTGACCGTATAGGCCGGGCGGGAATCCATAAAATCGGATTAGGTGTATTGCTTGGACTTGAGGACTGGCGGGTAGACAGTTTTTTCACCGCCGCTCATATCGCCTATCTGCAAAAACAATATTGGCAGACACGATACTCCATTTCCTTTCCGCGTCTGCGGCCTGCAACAGGCTCTGTTGAGCCAAATTTCCATTTGGCAGACAAAGATCTCTTGCAGCTGATCTGTGCATACCGTTTGTGGAATGAAAACTTGGAAATTTCTATTTCAACGCGAGAAAATGAAACATTTAGAAATCATATCATTCCAATTGGAGTTACCACAATGAGTGCTGCTTCCAAAACAAACCCAGGTGGCTACGTTGTTGATCCGCAGGCTTTGGAACAATTTGAAGTGAGCGATGAAAGGGATATGGAAACAATCAAAAATCAAATCCGGAAAATGGGTTACGCTCCTGTCATGAAGGACTGGGAGACTAATTATGCGGGTATAATACGTTAAACATATGAAAGAAAACAGCATTTTTGACCGTTATAGCAGGCAAATTTTTATCGAAGAGATTGGCGTTGCAGGACAGCGAAAGATTATGGATGCCAAGGTGCTGGTCGTTGGTGCTGGTGGACTCGGAAGCCCCGTCATTCAGTATCTAGCTGCGGCTGGTATCGGCAAACTTGGCCTGGCTGATTTTGACAACGTGGAAATCCATAATCTAAACCGGCAGATTATTCATTCCGAAGCGCATATTCACAACGCTAAAACTGCCAGCGCCAAAGATTATATACAAAAACACAATAGCACAATTGATTTCGAAACCTTTCAGGTAAAAATAGATACAGACAACGTTGCTGCGCTCCTTACTCCTTACCATATTATTGTAGATTGCTGTGATAACTTCCCGACACGTTACCTGCTAAACCATGCCTGCATACAGCTCAATAAACCGCTGGTATACGGAAGCATTTATGGTTTTGAAGGGCAGCTTGCTGTCTTTAACTATAAGGGCAGTAAAAATTTGCTGGATATCTTTCCAAGTCCCCCTGCCCCAGAGCAAGTACCAAATTGCGATAAAAATGGTGTCTTGGGTCCTTTGCCGGGTATAATCGGCAGCATGATGGCTATGCAGGTACTTAAAATAGCAGCTGAATTACCTGTGGACAGTAATCAATTGACCATTGTTGATACATTTCATTGGCGTTTTACGAAACTTTTATTTTAAAATCGACACGAGGGAGTTTCACAAAAACAAGCGAGATCTTTACGCTCGTTTGAAAATTTATTTTAAAACAGGTGTCAACAAACAAAATTTCCTAATTTTGGTTTATATATTAGCAAGCTTAAATGTCAACTATACGATCTGGAATGAAAAAAGTAATTTATCCGTTACTCTCCCTCTCTTTATTACCTTTATTTTCAATTGCGCAAGAGACCAACCTCACGGCGGACGATCTTTTTGTAAAAGCGCGAAAGGTGGCTTTTGATTCGAAAGATTATCCACAGGCCATTCACCTATCAAAACAGGCTCTTCTTCAAGCTCCGGATTATACAGATATAAGCATATTTCTTGCACGTCTCTATACCTGGTCTGACAAGATTGATTCGGCACGGACCATCTTTACAGAACTCGATAGGAAAAATACAAGTGACGAAGACTTCTTTTTGGCCTATGCTTCCTTAGAGTACTGGAATGATCAGGCGGACAAAGCTATTGCAATTGCGGATAAAGGACTGCGCATACATCCGCAGTCGCAGGATCTCCTTTTGTTAAAAGGTAAAATAAGCTATGGCAATGATCACTATGAGGCTGCCGAGAAGGCAATCAATAACCTATTGGCAATTAATCCTAAAAACACAGAGGCGAGAGCGCTGGCAAAGAACATTGAAGAATATACCGCAAAGAATGCGATCGGGCTGACATATAATTTTGTGTATTTTGACAAACAGTTTGATAATAATTGGCATATTGTGGGCCTAAGTTATAAACGCGCAACACCAATAGGTTCCGTGATTTTTAGAACCAACTACGCGAATAAGTTTGCAGAAAATGGAGTCCAATTTGAAATGGAGGCTTACCCTCGCCTTTCAAAGATATTTTACCTCTATGTCGGTGCCGGGTATTCCAATAATGTAGGTATTTTTGCGAAATATAGAACCGGTGTGTCTCTTTATGCCAATCTTCCAAACAGTTTTGAAGGGGAAATCGGTTACCGTCAGCTTTATTTTAGTGACAATATCTGGATGTACACGGCTTCAGTTGGAAAGTATTACCAAAACTTTTGGTTCAATTTAAGAACTTACCTTACACCGGGTGAAAAGAATATCTCCCAATCTTATACGGGTACGGTCCGCTATTATACAAAGGGAGCCAACGATTATTTTGGATTTAGTGCCGGAACAGGTTTGAGCCCCGAGGAGAACCGAAACAATCTCCTGGATAATGCTCCTTATAAATTAAAGACATTTAAAGTCGGTGCCGAGTACAATTTCTCTGTTAAGCAAAGTAACCTCTTTTCGATCTCAGGCACTTATTATAACCAAGAATTCCGGCCAAAAGAAAGAGGCAATCAATTGGACATCATTCTTGGTTATATTCGAAAATTCTAGTTTTTCTTTACCCGATCAAAGAAGTTGGTATAAACACTGTCAGGAAGAAGTCGCTTTTGGGTATAGAATAATTTGTTCTTGTGCTTGAATAATTCAAAGCGCTTGGACAATTCTTCCTTTATATTACCCGACGCGGCATCTTCATTGAGTACCCCGTCCAATTTATACAATTGGCCATCCGAAAGATGGTAACTGCCTTTCAAAAAATCAATCAATTGGTTTTTACTTTGCATCATGGCTATTCCATCGCCTTGCGCTGATACACCTTTATCTAGACCTTGCCCGATCCAGGTAACCTGTGCCGGCGTTTTGATACCGAAATTATCTCGATAGTAAGCCAATACGGAAGGTGCGACGTCAAAATGGCTGACAAAATTATGGAAGGTCTTTGGCTCTTTTAGCAGTGGCGAATAAATTAGCAGCGGGACATGATAACGGTCTATTTTACTTTGCAAAGGTATCTCAGGCATTGCATGATCTCCTGTTATTACAAAAATTGTATTTGCAAAATCTGCCCTCTTTTTATATTCATTAAAGAACTGTTCCATCGCCTCATCCAGATTCAGCACGGAAACAAGCTGGGTACGATTTTCTAAAGCCCACTTTTTTTGATCCGGCGTAAGGTTCAATGTCGCTATCCGCTGATCAAATAGCTGTTCATAATGAGCCGCATTATTAATCAAAAATGGATTATGTGTAGATAAAGTCAAAAGAACATGAAAATAGGGATGCTCCTGTATTTTTTGCACTTCGAGCAGTTTACTAAATACAGCTTGATCCTCGTAGCCCCAGCTCTCCCCTCCTTTTTCAGGCAGCTTTTTATACGGTGGTCCAAAAGCGGCCTGGTCAATGAGCATATCGATTTTATTATAATCCATGAATTTTTTCATGAAATCGAAATTGGAGTGACCACCATAGAAAAATCCGGTGTTAAAGCCATTGCTCTTCAGAATATTGAATAGGTTAAAATTATCCGGTAATGTATCCTGTTCAAGGAAACCGTGCATCGCAAATGGCAATGAACCTGTTATGGTAGGCAAGACGGAAAATGTCCGACCGGAAGAACTCATATTATTATCCCAATATAATGACTGCTTTTTTAATGAACCTATAAACGGCGTAAAGTTACCAATATAGCCATTTTCAGAACTATAAGCGTGACCTAACCCTTCGATAATAAGAAAGACCAAATTGGGTGCTTTCGTAGTTTTCTGTAAATAGGTCCCCAGGAAATCTTTGGTATCTTCTTTTTTCAAGAAAGGGAATTTGGTATCCAGCACTTTTGCATCATCATCGTCCTTATCGAACATAGCGAGCATCCCCGGATGCTCCTCCACATAATTCGATAAATTGGATTCGAAAAAATAACGCCATTTACTGCGGCTTGCATTGGCTATAAATTCATCTTTTTCTGAACCCTTACCCAAAATTGATGCCGAGGAGATAAAAAATGATACGATACCCAAAGATAGCAATGCGATACTGGTATAGGATTTCTTGAACGTCTGTTTGTTGACTATCCAAAGCGGAACCCAAGAAATCACAATCAGCAATAAGAGTAAAGCAATGTTGGTAAAACTCAACATGCCGCTGGCTTCCAAAATTTGCTTCATCTCTTCCGAACTGTAATAAAACATATCGGCCCCGAGCAGGTTTCTTGATTCGCCGAAATACAAAAACAGGATGAATTGCATAACGACCATAAAAGAGAATGAGATGACCAACAACAATCTCGCCCAAAAACTGCTTAAAAACTGAAGCAACAAATAACCTATTCCCAGACAACCTAAAGATTGAAAAAGAAATACCAGATTATCCAAAAAGAGATATTCGCCAGCATGCGACTCCGAAAGCTGCGTAAAACGGCGACCATACCACCACCATTCAACGCCAACAGATAACATATACAAAGCGAAGAAAACCAACATCACCGGTCCTAGGCTCTGTAGTGATACGTTTATTCGCTGGCCTAAATATTTCCAAATGGACTCATTGGCATCTTTTTGCTGAAAGCCTTGCCGCGTCATTTCGCCCCAGCCATGCTGTTTACGAAAGTAATCGACTACCCCCTGTACTCCTGCTTTAACAACGATAGGGTGAAAATACAAGGGTTCAAGGATAGCAGTGGTAATCAGTGTGGAAAGGTCTCGCTTCTTCGAATAGACCTGATGGCTAACAAGATCGACGAAAATCGCATAAATAGAATATAAAATTCCTGAAGCAATGACAAGCGCAAATAATGCAATGAAAAACGGCCAATTGATGATTCCTAAAATAAAAAAGATCAAAAAGACGATGTAACCTGTAAATTCAACAATAGGCCCCAAGAATTCAAAAAAGAACCAGTACGGCATACTGACCATACCGAAACGTCCGTATTTTGGATTGAACATTAATTTCCGATGTTTCCATAGGGTTTCCATCGTACCTCTCATCCAACGATTACGCTGTTTACGCAAAACCTCTTTCGATTCGGGCACCTCCGTCCAACACAAAGGATCGGGAATATTAACCACTTCATAGGCTTGCTTTTGCTCCTCCATATAGCGTCGCATCCGAACAACAAGCTCCATATCCTCACCAACCGTATTTCGATCATAACCACCACAAGCCAGTACGATCTCCCGATCGAAAGCACCAAATGCGCCTGAAATAAGAATTAATCCAGAAGCCCGGGACCAAGCCATCCTACCTAAAATAAAAGCACGGATGTACTCTAAAGCTTGTGTACGTCCCAACCAAGATTTAGGTAGGTTGACATCGACGACGGATCCATTGACAACATTACAATTGTTGGCTAGACGAATAACACCGCCACAGGCGATAACACGCTTGTCGGTCTGTTCCAAAAATGGCTTCGCCAGTTTTAGAATAGCATCCTGTTCCAAAATACAATCGACATCAATACAGACAATATAATCACCAGAAGAAATATTAACACCAACATTGAGCGCGTCGGCTTTCCCCCCATTCTCCTTATCGACAACGATAAGTTTCTTAAAGGCAGGGTTCTTACTTTTATAAATTCCTCTGATTAACTTCGTTTCAATATTTCCCTGAACAAAAAAAGAGGTCGGTTCAAGTTCATAAGATTCTATCAATTTCAAAATAGAGTCATCCTTACTACCATCATTCACAATAATAATTTCGAGATTATGGTAATACAGCGACAATAGGGAACGTACATTCTCAACGATGGTCATCCCTTCGTTATAGGCTGGTGCGATCAGACTGAATGTAGGTGCATTGGGGTTTGTGGCAATAATGCTATAATCTGTAAACGTGTTATTGTGTTTATAACGAAATACAGCTCCATAAGCATATAATCCTATCCAGGTATAGATTATGAATACTGCTGCAGAGTAAAGTAAAAATAACCAAACTATAATTTCGTATACAATATGGGAAAACTCTAACATTTTTTCTCTTGCAAAGCGTGTTTAATGATTTGTATTAATTCGTCGTAAGTATCTTCACTCTGTGAAATATCACGTAAATATTGCTCCTCACCCAAAACAACAAGTACTTCCGCCGCGGAGATTTTAATAGACACCGCAGTATGATTCCACAATTGATCCTTTAGAAAGCGTTCACATTCTCTACTTTTGGCAACCTTCATGGCTTTTAGGATCTCATTTTGTACCTCAATCGGCTGCTGGTCAAAAATGGACATAAATTGCTGGATCGTGGTACTATTCTCAATCGCCTGCAATGTCCGTATGGCCTGTACTCTCACCTTTGTAGAGGAATGGTTCAATAGATGAAAAACTTCTGTATAACACGTCATCAATCTAAATTTCCGGATCAGTCGTAAGGTGAATACAACCACTGTATCATTTGTACTCTTAATCCAGGTATCCACTTGCAAATCAGAACTTTCAGGTATATCATGAATAGAGTACAAAAGACGAAGTTGCTGCCAGTCTGATAGCGGCCTATCAAAATGTTCCAAAAAACCGAGACCTTCATATCCTTTGTAACTGACGATTGCATATTGAGCCTCTTGATAAACGGCTGTTCGCGGATCGTTTAACTTATTTGTTATCTCTGGGATTGCTTGCTCGACATTCATCGCCGCGAGCTCCTGCACACCACCGGCAACCATATAAGCTCTTCGATGCCTAAGTTTTCTCCAGGCTTCGTCCTCCAATTTAAAATCATGAAACAATCTGTTGATCGACTGTTTGGCCCCACCTGAAAATTTCCTATCCGAGTCAACGAGTACATCTAAAAAAAGTGCCCGAAATGATGGTTCTTTTAAATGTTTTGCAAATTCCCTATCTCTTTCGTCGCTTTCATCGCTTCCTACAATTGTCTCCATTATCTTATACTCAATGATCTGTCTCCAGGATTGTCGGTTGTGCAAGATCCTATAGCTATAAAAACTATAGGCCAACACCGTGATGATTAACAGCAATACTAAAATCAACACGATAACAATCGCCAGTATAAGCTCATGCAGCTCGATGTGGTGATGCATAAATTTCCCTTTATTTATTTGTTAAGCGTTTTATTCTTAAAATGAGTTCGTTTGGACTAAATGGCTTGACCATAAAATCTGACGCTCCTAAATCGAAGGCATCCACTACGACCTCTTCCTGCCCCATACTCGACAATACAATAACCGGAATCTTCTTTCCTATACTTTTTATCGCGGAAAGAATTTCAATACCAGAAGCAAAAGGCATCATAATATCTGTAACAACCAAATCCAAATCCAGCTCATTAATTTTCTCGATGGCTTCACGACCATTTCTGGTCAGCACCACCTCGTGTCCTTCTTTTACTAATTTGTGCTCAACAGTACGCAGTATCAATTCGTCGTCTTCGGCTATTAAAATCAACATATCATTATTTATTTAAGATTTTCGTAATTAGTTCCAATCCGATATCCATTTCTTGTTCGATTGCCACCAAGGCGATCGCAAGGTCGGCTTCAATTGTCGAACTTGTCTCCAGGTCTTTGGTCATCTGAGCCAGCTTGACCAATCCAGCAGTCGATGATGTTCCCCGTAGCTTGTGCAACAGCTCTTTAACGCGCACAATATCGTTTTCATTAGCGGCCTCCGTTAGCTGCTTTCTGGATCCAGTTATTTCCCTGATGACCAAATCCAGAAAAAAGGATAAAAATGCAGGATCATCACCTGCCTGTTCTTCCAGACGTCGCATGTCCAAATGCTCATCTAGGTCCTCAAAGTCGGAGGATTCAGCAGCAGTAGGTTTTACAGTTAACATTGCTTTTTCCAGCGCTTTGAATAAGTCTTGCTGTCGAATGGGTTTAGCTAAAAAGTCAGACATCCCTGCCGCAAGGCAGCGTTCCTTTTCGCCCGATATATTACCGGCCGTAACGCCGATAATAGGTGTTTCAGCATACCCTGCCATCTGTCTGATCTGTTTGGTTGCTTCGATCCCATCGACCTCCGGCATCTGGACGTCCATTAAAATAAAATCAAATATTTTTTCTCTACAGGCACGAATTGCCTGAGCTCCGTCTGATACTTCGGTTAAGCGCGCCCCTGGCATTATACTCGCCATCATCCTTAAGTTAAGGGCCATATTGACAGCGTTATCGTCCGCTAGCAAAACCTGAACATCCTGACCATATAAATCCCCAGACAAGGACAGGTTTGTCTGGGCTCTTAGCAGGCTTTCCTCTTCTTTATTTTGTTGTATCACTCGCCGTAAAGCCGAATACAATTCTTCTGATTTAATGGGTTTAAGTAGACAGAATGACCGTTCTTCTTGTCTAAATGCAGAAATTACCTCATGTTCTTCCGAAGAAGTATGCAACACGATCAATGGAATTCCTTCCCCTTGCTTTCTAAACAGCTCTTTGATTTTTTCGATTGTTTCTAGGCCCGATAATATCGGCATATGATAATCCATTAGAATAACATCGAAACGCTCGCCCTTCATGAGCAACTGTAAGGCTTCCATACCGTTTTCTGCAAGGACAGATTCGACATTTTTATAGGAGAGCATATGTTGAAGGATCACCCGATTATTCGCGTTGTCATCGACAACAAGGACACGATTTAAAGGCAAATCTGTTGCCTCCTCTTCCATTTCCTCGCATTGCACTTCAATGTCAAAATAGAATGTCGATCCAACACCGAACTCACTTTCGAGATTTAATTTACTTCCCATATATTTCAACAGGTTGTTGGAAATTGTCAAACCGAGCCCAGTACCGCCATAACGTTTACTTACGGAGCTATCTTCTTGTGTAAAGGCATCAAAAATACGTTGTTGCTTTTCTGGTGGAATTCCGATACCGGTATCCCTAACTGCAAAACGTAGGGTTATTTTACCATTGTCGTTACGAAGTTTACTGATCTTAAATTCGATTTCGCCTTTTTCTGTAAACTTGACAGCATTTCCCAGTAAATTGACCAACACCTGCTTAATGCGTGCTTCGTCAACCCAAACAAAAGCTGGTAGACCTTGCTCAATATTCAAAAGCAGTTCGACATCTTTTCGCTGAGCCTGATAGAGAACAACGTTAATAACCTGATTGGCTACATCGTATACATTATACTTATCGACAAATAATTCGAGTTTACCCGATTCAATTTTTGAAAAGTCTAAAATATCATTGATAATATTCAATAAGCTATTTCCCGATTCATTGATGTAACCAAGGTACTGCAACTGCGTATCATTTAACGGCGTTTTCAACAGCAGATCTGAAAATCCGATCACACCGTTTAATGGCGTTCGTATTTCATGACTCATATTAGCGAGGAATTCAGATTTTGCTTTACTCGCTAGATCAGCCAGGTCTTTTGCTAATTTTAATTCATCATTTATTTTTACCGACTCCGTAATGTTTTGCGTAAAAATAATGATTCCACCTATACTTCCATCTGCAAGATGCCATGGTCTTACTTCCCAATTGAAATGTTGTGCCTCTGCAAGTCCGCCGGCCAGTATGACCTCATCGGTATTCTTATAAGGTATGCCCTCTAAGGCATCAAGGTAGATTTTCTTTCGTTCTTCCGGAATATTTGGAAACAGTTTAAAAAAGTTGCTATTGGGCGGCAAACTTGCCCCATCGTGAAAATCTTCCAACCATTGATTACTGACCGAAATATAGTTAAAATCACGGTCAAACATCGCAACAGATGCTGGGACATAATCTACAAACGCACGTAACATCGATTCTTTGCGTTCCAATTCCAGGAACAGCGATTTACTATGATCTATATCCTGAATAATTCCAAAGACACGTTTACAAATATCATTCTCAAATTCGGGAATACCTTTTACCCGTACCCAAATTGACTCTCCATTTTGCTTTAATAGTCGTAATTCTGTATCGTAAGGTGTTCTGGAAGTAATGGCATCTTCAAAAATCCGACGTAAAATAACCTGGCTTTCTGGCTCATAAAATCCGATGGCATGTTCAAAGTCAGGTGTAAAATCAGGACTTACGCCATGAATTAACTTGGTCGAATCGGACCAATAGACCTTGTTTTCGACCAGGTTTACCTCCCATCCCCCAACCTGGGCAACAGCATTTGTCTGCTCCAGGATTTGTTTGGTATGTAAAAGATCATTCTCAAGCCGCAATCGATCGGTCATATTCAATGCGGTACTGACAACATAAGACCGTCCATTTTCATCGGTTTCCAGCATATTGTGGTAAAGCCAAGAGATATCTTCACCGTCTTTGGTTTGTAAAACCATCATGCCAGAATCTTCCTTATTTTCCGCAATACGCTTGAGATATTCTTCAACCATGCTTACATGATGAGATGGCACCAATTTCTTTAGATTCAACCCTTTAACCTCTTCTTTGGCGTACCGCAATATTTCTCTTCCTTTTTCATTGACGGATAGAATATTGCCTTCCATATCATGCATGCTCATAAGACCAATTGCATTTTCAAAAAAACTACGGAATCTACGTTCGGAATTCTCCAATTTGAGTTTTTCTTCACGTTCTTTTGTCACATTCCGACCAAAAGCCAAAATATCATGATTAATAGGGTCATATTTGAAATGCCATTCAATCTCAACCGTTTGTCCATTTTCTATTGGCGTTGTGGTCGTAGATTGAACCCCATATTTTGTTTCTTCAATTCGGCTTAAATCTGAAACTAAGGTCTTTTGTGCATCTCCCAACAATGTAAAAATAGATTTGCCCAAACTAGTTGATCTGGACAAGCCAAGGACTTTGCTAAATGCAGGATTAACTTCTTTTACATTGCGTTCTTCATCCAATACACAAATAATATTATTGGTTAAATGAAAAATTTCGGAGAAGTAACCTGCCTGTACTTTTCGTTTCTTTCCTAATAATATTTTAGTCACCGCCTTACCAAGTTCCGCCAGTGAATCTCTTTGTTTATCAGATAGCTTTTTAGGCTGGAAATCAATCACACAGATGGTCCCAAGCGCATCGCCATCATCATCCAAAAGAGGAACACCAGCATAAAAACGGATATTTCCTTCGCGAATCAAAGGATTGGAAGATGAGCGTGGGTCTTCAAAAGTGTCTTCTATGACAAGGACCTCTTTACTCATTATCGTATATTGACAGACTGTATTCTTGCGTTCAACGGTATCCAATTCCATCCCAACGCAACTCTGAATTCGCTGCGTTTCTTGCTCCATCATCGCAATTAAAGCAGCAGGACAGTCTGTGATCAAACAGGCCGCTTGGGCAAAAACGTCCAATTCTGGGTCTTTTCCGAGCCCCATTAACTCATAGGACTTTAATTTCTCTATCCTTCTTAACTCATTTGCAGGAAAAACGTTATTTGCCATTCACTTCTACTATTTAGATCTGGTTTATTCTGACCGTGAAGTTAATAAAAACATTGTTGAACGCCTAAATAATAAGGAAGTATTGATCAGGCAATGTTTTATAAAGAACAAACAACTATTAAAATAGTTGATGTATTAAAAAAGTTCTGCAATACATCTTCCTAATAAATAAGTTATTTACCAATTTCAACAAACAATGGCAGCAAAAACAAGAGCCTCGCTAAGGGTAGCGAGGCTCTTCGACATTTTTGATCTAAAAAAGCTTTTCAATAGACTGTTCGGCATATCCAGCACTTGCTGTCATTCCTTTCCCTCCGATACCCGTCCTAACGTGTATTCTAGGTGTAACATCTATTTCAAGTATATGATCTTTATGCTGGGAATAATAGCCTGCCCAGGAAGATGAAATCCATTCGCTTTTCATGGGCATAATACGATTAGCTTCTGCAATCATCAATTCATTAATGTGGGAATTTACTGAGAAGCCCAGTTCATCCAGTCGATTACCCGCTGCGTACTCATGAGAGTCACCAATAATAATACTCCCATCCGAAGCTTGTTTAAATAAGATATGAATTCCATTATCTCGCAGCTCCCGATAATGATCAGGCATTGGAATTGTCTGAAATGAGGGGCAATATTCTTCAAAGCTCTCATACCTACGGATGGTCAATCCTGTTAAGATATTCCCCGGCAAATGGATGTGAGCCAGCGGCTTGGTACGCATCATTTGTAACTTACTAATTTCAAGACCACTATCATCAAATAGCGAGCGATATAAAATTTTAAATTCATATCCATTGCATATGAGGACTTTCTTTCCTTCAAAATGCTCCAATTTACTGCTCACGACTGATATCGTATCATTTTTATCCTCACAGGCCACAATTGTGGTATCATATTTCAGGGTGTAATCCGAGAATTTATTTTGCATATAAATATGCAATTGTCTGATCATAGATTCCGGTTCTACACTTAGCTCCTGTGGAAAAAAGATAGCCTCCTTGACATAATCCACATTCATCACAGGGTATTTGGATAGAACCTGTTCCTTTGACCAAAGTTCATGTTGATATCCCTTTGTCTGATAATGCTTGGAAAGCTCGTGAAGTACCTGCACCTCATCATTATCCGAAGCGATATAGATGCTACCGTTATTTCTAACCGATATATCCATTTCTTTCTGAATGGACTGGTATATTTCGAGTGCACGTACGCCATAATCAAACCATTCTCCGGCCATACCCGATGGCACCACCTGTCCAAAATTACGAACAGTCGATCCTACAGGAAAATTATCTTTTTCAAGCTGGAGCACACATAATCCCTTTTGCAATGCATGATAGGCATGAAAAGTTCCTAAAATCCCCCCCCCAACAATAATTAAATCATATGTATCTGTTTTCATCTTTAAAAAGTATAGTTAACTAATTTGTACTTCTCCTTTTGTTGCATGCCAGGGAGCGAGCAGCTCCTCATCACTTCCTTTCATCTGTTCTTTTTTTCGGACGAAATAGAAAAGAGAAAAGATACCCAAAATCGCTCCGATAATCGAGGCTAGAAAGACCAATTGAATAAAGTAATTTCCCCAGGTAACAGAATTTGGCATAAACTCTTTGTTTACCAATATCAAAAAACTACCCAAATAGCCGATTGAATCCGCCATATACATCACAAAGCCAATGTTACTTTTCATGCGATATGTAGCGATCATTCGCTCAAAAAATATGGCATTATATGGAATATAGGCCATATACAAACCCAAACCGACGAACAACATCCAGCTTAAACCATCAATCCATTGTTTCGTAAACAAATAAGTAGAAATACCTGCAGCCATAAATCCTACGATGATCATATAATGGATCAACTTAAATGCTTTAAGATTGTTTTTGACCATAATTAGGCAACTGACCAGTAGAAGTACAATGATAGAAATAGTTCCATCAACTTTTGCAAAAATACCCGCCCCCTTTACATGCAACATCTGCCAGATTTCTACCTCAAAATTATCCCGCACATCACGTAAAATGGTCAGCATGGTATAAACAATTATGGTCAACACAATACCAGGCATAAAGGTTCTAAAAAAGTGCTTTCGCATTTTACTATCCATGGCAATACGCTCTGTCCGTAGCTTCTTGTCCTCTTCTGTCGGCCCGGGAGCATTTTCCAGAATCCATACACAAAAAACAAAAGGCAGAAAAAAAAGTAAACCCGTCAAAAATGGCATCCAAAATTCATCAATATGAAAAGAAGACATCAACCATCTTCCAACAGTTTTAATTAGTCCCGAAGCAAAGATTAAACTCACGGACATAACTGCTCCCATAATCTCCGTAAACCGCCTTCCTTCTAAATAACTAAATACCAATCCCCACACCATTCCTAAGGGAAAACCATTGATAAAAAGAAAAATAACATTCCAGGGTCTCGGACAAAGCGCAAAAGCCAAAAGTCCTATCCATGAGATACTAATCAGACCGATTAAATACCTTCCTCTATTACGCTGTTTGCTTTCTGAAATAAATTTTATGCCATAAAACTTTGACAACAAATACCCCAGCATTTGAATGACTACCATGCAGACTTTGTAATCGAAACCAAAAATAGTATCATCTGCAAAAGCAGATGCTGTAAATGATTTTCTAAATGAATACATACTTGTATAACACAAAAATGCCGTAATGGCCAATACAATGGCCACAGACTTCTCATCCAGTCTATTTATTCGCTGTTTTATTCGTTGGCTTAACTCCATCATTTAAACTTGTTAACAGACCTCATTGTCCGCAATCAAAAGTAAATTTTGGAAATTAACATAATACTAAACTTTTGTTAAGTATTTATAAACAAATATAAACATCCGTACGCGATATAAAAGATATAAAATAAAAAAAAGCATCACTGAATGATTCAGTGATGCTTCAAAATATGGAAACTATTGTTTATTTCTTATTTTCAAAAAAGTATACAATCAGCATGACAGCCTTTTCTTTTCCGACATTTCGCGGTGTATGTGACAATCGGCCATTAAAAAAGATTGAATCGCCCTCTTCTAAGCGAATTGTTTGATCACTGAATACGTACTCCACCTGCCCACTGATGATATATTTATACTCGTAGGCTTCGGTCTCAACCATAGGCCGTTGTGCATCTGGAAGTAACTCCAAAAGGACAATATCCATAGTCGCACTATCCATTGCTGAAGTAAAGATGCGCTTATAATGAAAACCTATAGCTGATTCCTTTTCAAATGGACTGTAACTATCCTTTTTCCGAACGACAATAGGACCAGAATCCAATTCAGAATTAAAGTCTTTGAAAAATTCATTTAGATCAACATTCAGCGCATTAATGATATTGATCAACACAAGTAAGGAGGGTATTGTTCGGTTATTTTCAATCTGTGAAATAAGCCCCTTGCTCACCCCTGCTCTATCCGCGACTTCCTGTATGGTAATCCCTTTTTCTTTTCGGATTCCTTTAATCTTATTGCTAATCTTGAATATCGTATTATCTTCCATAATCTGGCCAAAAGTAATCAATTTTTGTATGAAGTGTATATTAAGTTTTAATCACCTAATTGCTGGTAATCGATAAAATCACGCTTCGTCCGCGCCCGCATGATTAAAAACTGAGGCTCAAATGGTTTACCTATTACTATCTTCTCTTCTACTGTGAAATGACAGCTGTTATTGGTAAACTTTGATCCAGTCAACACGCATCTCAACAGGCAGCTGATCTTGATCTACCTCTCCGACCCAGCTTCCGCCCAACTGCTGGTCAATCAATAGATAAAAGGGCTGATCATAGGGCCACTGAGAAGCATCTACGTCTTTGATTCTTGGGTAAGTAAATGTATCAGTACCATTCACCTGAAATACGATACGGTCGGGGTACCAGCTTATGCCATATATGTTGTACTCTTCTGTTCTGACCGATGCGGTACCAAAATGTTTGGGGTGCTCTTTTTGCCCCAGATCCAATGTATAGTATGAATGCGTAGTTTGGTAAATGATATCATCAAAATTAAGATGCTCCATGATGTCAATTTCACCATTTTTAGGATATTTTCCGTATTTGTCCAGCTCGGCCAGCATCCACATCGCAGGCCATGCACCCTTTGCATTTCCAAGTTTAGCTCTAATTTCTATACGGCCGTACTGAAAGGCGAACTTTCCTTTACTCCATATTCCGCCTGTCAAAAATGGTCTTGGATCTTTATTTTTATCTGTGTTTTTTATTCCTTTAAGAATCAACTCGCCATCTTCCCAGTCAAAACAGGCGTCGTCCGTACTCATATGTCGGTTCCAATCAGCACCTCCTGCCGGAATTCGGGACCATTTCTGATCGTCAAGTTTTGGGGAGTTAAAGTTTTCCTGCCAGACCAGTTTCCATGCTTTCGCCTCACGATTCTGCTTTTGGATATATACGTAAGGGTGGTCTTTAGGCGTGCGATGAACGCTACAAGCAGACAACAATACATAAAAACAACTTAGACTTAGGATTCTTTTCATTATTAAAATTAGCAGTTTGTACAGAAATGATTTGGGTCTAAATTTATGCATAAATTATCATACCTGACAGACCTCCAAGAATTAACAAGTGGAACCAGGGGGAAGGAGAAAGAAAATTCACACAGATCTTTAAAACATAGGATGTGCATTTGCTGCATTTTTAGGCACATCTTGCTGGGTATCCCAGTGCTCAACGATTTTACCATTTTCCAATCTAAAGATATCGATCGTTGATTTAAGACTACCGTCTGGATTTTTATTTTTTAAATGTATGAAAACTAAATCTCCATCCGATGCGATATGCTTTACATCAATTTTTGTCTTCGGCTGTCCTTTAAACCAATTTTCGGCAGCCAGTTTAAATGCAGCTGCTCCATCTCCTACAGATGGATTATGTTGAATATATCCAGGAGAAATATACTTGTCGACAGCTGAAATATCCTTATCACCAAACATTTGCTGATAAAAATCCAGTACGATTCGTTTATTCTCTTTGTTCTCTTCAAGTTGTTTCTGTGCAGCCATCGCTTTTGAATCGTCGATCTGCGGTTGATGACAGCCTATGATTGAAAACAGAACCGAGAAAGTCAGTATTTGAAGTATTACTATATTTTTCATCTTTAAGTTTTTTTTTTGAATTATAGTTCTCGACTTATTGCTTCATTGACCGAATACAATCTATCGAGTCAATAAAACATACACTTTCTCCTTTTGTTTGAGGTCATTGATTTTTTTGATTACTGGCATGATAATTGAATTTACTATTCTAGTATAATATTCAGAAATATACATTTCATAAATTTAGGTTAATAATTGGTTAGGTTAAACACCTGAAGTCCCCAACTTCAGGTGTTTTTTTTGAAAGTGTTTTTTATCGGCTAGAAGGACCTTCAGTTCCCTTTCAAAGCTTTTACTGATTATCTAATCATGCAGGTTTTTATATATTTTAGAAAATCCCCAGTACGATAAAAACAAAAATGTCAATCATAGCTTTTATTAATCTAGTTCAATAAAATTCCATAAAGGTCGACGTAACTTTACATCAGTTAAGAAAATAAAAATATGAGATATGGAAAATAAAATATTAGGATTACATCACATTACAGCGATAGCTGATGATGCAAAGCGAAATCTAGATTTTTACACAAAAGTGTTGGGCATGCGTCTGGTAAAGAAAACCGTCAATTTTGATGACCCCGGTACCTATCACTTTTACTTTGGCAACGAACAGGGTGAACCGGGAACTATCCTTACTTTTTTCCCTTGGGAAGGTATCGGAAAGGGCACATCGGGAGCAGGTATGGCTACCCATATCGGTTATGCTGTACCACATGGCAGCCTCGATTTCTGGAAAAATCGTTTGGGTGAACACCAAGTAGTCTTACAGGAACGTGAAATTTTCGGAGAGAAGCTTATTTCATTTCAGGATCCTGACGGTTTACAGATTCAGTTTATTGAAACGGATGATAATAGAAAGCCTTGGACAGGCACTGACGTCAATCCAGCATATGCCTTAAGAGGATTCCATAATGTTACTCTTTCGTTAAAAGAAGCCGATCCGACGGTAAAGGTATTGACAGATATTTTGGGTTATTCCATCCAAAAGCAGGACAACAACCATTATAGATTGGCTACCGATAGTATCGACACGGCAAACGTCGTCGACATTATAGCAGACAGAAATTTACCATATGGTAAAAATGCAGCGGGTACAAATCATCATATCGCATTTCGGGTAAAGGACGATAATGTATTGATGGAGTATCGCGAAAAAGTGCTTTCGGCAGGGTTAGATATTACACCAAAAATAGATAGAGATTACTTTTTCTCGCTCTATTTTCGTGAACCGGGAGGTGTCTTGTTTGAGATTGCTACGGACAATCCAGGATTTACAGTAGACGAACCGCTATCCGGTTTAGGTGCGTCACTTAAATTGCCGAAACAATATGAAAGCTACCGTTCGCAGATTGAGGAGACATTGCCAAAAATAGATTAATTGGATTACATAAACATTATTTAACAAACGATAAAGCTATGGAAAGAACTGAAATTGTATTAGACAAAAATCAACGTGGAGAGCTCCAATTATTCTCCGATGAACGTAAAGCAGGTTTAATGAGCATCGCTATCATTGATGGTAATCTAGTAGTTTACCATACAGAGGTTGACGAAGCCTATGAAGGCAGGGGATTCGCAAAAATACTTCTCGAAAAATTGGTTTCTCATGCACGCGAAAACAACATGAAAATTGTTCCGCTATGTCCTTATGTAAATGCGCAGTTTCACCGCCATCCGGAGCTATATCAAGACGTTTGGTTCAAAAAAACAATATAAATTGCCATAAAAGGAAAGGACAAAATGAGTCATTCAATAAATATTAAAACAGCTGGTCAAAATTTAGAACAGGCAAAAAAAGCGATTATCATGATCCATGGTCGTGGCGGGAGCGCCGAAGATATTCTTGGTATGTCATCCTATCTTCATGTCGATAATTTTGCGCTGCTTGCTCCGCAAGCAGAAAATCATAGCTGGTACCCCTATTCATTTATTGCGCCGGTACAAGAGAATGAACCCTGGTTGAGCTCGGCAATTGATCTTATCGATCATACCGTCAAACTAGCTTTAGACAAGGGCATTCTAGCCGAAAACATCTATTTTTTTGGGTTTTCTCAGGGTGCCTGTCTAACACTCGAATATCTTGCACGACATGCGCAGCAATATGGTGGTGCGGTGGCAATTATTGGCGGCGTTATTGGCGAGGAAATTAACCGGGACCGCTATGCAGGTGATTTTGCGCAAACTCCAATTTTTCTGGGGACCAGTGATCCTGATTTTCATGTTCCACTGGAACGGGTCCAAAATACAGCATCCATCCTGGAGCAGATGAACGCCAATGTAAAACTAGTTGTCTATCGAAATGCAGGACATACGATCAATCGCGAGGAAATTGATCTAGCAAATGAATTTGTCTTTTCAGAAATATAAGTATCTTAACTTGGTTGCTGATTTAAATAATTAAGCAGCAACCAAGTTAAAGACTTTATACTTTTGGGTATTTATAACCATTGTAATAAACTGAAGCCAAATACTTATTTGCCTTTTGGTCCGTAAAACGTTGTTTATCTTTATCCCAATAGAGTTTTTCACCCGTTCTAAAAGCAATATTTCCGAGCTGCGAAAAGATCGCTATATGGGCTCCTGCTTCAATTGGAGCATGAAGTAACTGCGGATTGCGTTGCCGGATGGCTTGAACAAAATTTTCCATATGTTTATCCAGCCCGTTATCTAAAGAGGGCTGCACTGGAACGGCTTCCATTCTTCCTTTTTCGGGAATCACCTCCCATCCGCCGCGGTTCAAGACTAAAGTACCGTTGTTACCAATAAATGCCACACCATGATTACGATTGTAAGGACCAAGATCAATTCCTTTGGCATGCTCCCATTGGATATTGAAGCCATCAAATTCATAAACAGCTGTCATCGTATCGGGTGTCTGGCCAGCATCGTCCGGAAATGCAAACTTTCCTCCTGAAGCCATAATAGACTTTGGATCGGAGACTTTCATCCCAAGTAAAGCATAATCCAGCATATGTACACCCCAATCGGTCATCAGGCCACCGGCGTAATCCCAAAACCAACGAAAGTTAAAATGGAATCGATTCGGATTGAATGGTCTTTTTTGCGCAGGTCCCAGCCATTCGGTATAATGTACGCCAGTAGGAACAGGCTCATCCGGCTGTACGGGAATGGCACTTTTCCATCCCTGATAAGACCAGGCCTTCACGAGCCTTATTTTACCCAATTTACCAGAATGAACAAAATCAATAGCATCTTTAAAATGCTGCTGGCTCCGTTGCCATTGTCCAACTTGTACAACAGCCTTATTTTTCTTTGCAGCCTGAACCATTAATTGACATTCCGAAATGGAGTTACCAATAGGCTTTTCAACATAAACATGCTTTCCCGCATTCACAGCATCTACCATCTGTAGACAATGCCAATGGTCTGGGGTTGCTATAATAACTGCATCCACGTTGGCACTATCAAGCATTTTTTTATAATCTATAAACGTTTCGACATGGATATTTCTTTTTTGAAGCTCTTCAACCCGCTTACGGAGAATATTTTCGTCCACATCACAAAGCGCAGTACAAACCACACCATCATTCTTCAACAGTGCATTTAAATCAGACCAGCCCATTCCATTGACGCCTATTAATCCAACCCGGATGGATTGATTTAAAAAATTTGCCCCTTTGGCTTTTAAAAAAAATGATGATGCAGCTAAAACGGTAGATGTTTTGATAAAATCTTTTCTATTCATTGAACATTGGTTTAAGTTTTGTTTTTGCCGAATATCATCCAAGTTCCCAATACAAATAGAATCGATAGTCGTCTTAGATGAATGTCATTCTAATAATCGTGTTGTGATTAAAAAACAAATTACTTCGATGAAAATACAAAAATGAATTTAGGTGCCTACAAAAAGCATTGTAAAATATATATAGACAAATACCGAGACACGCCAAAACAAATTAAAAAAATGGTCGAGTTAGATAAAAACATGCCCTTGTGAGGGGGGCGTTAGTATTCCAATACACTTCTTCTACGAAGAAAAAGGGCAATTGCACAATATATTTTATAATTCATTAAAAAAAATAAAAGATTAATCACTTTTTATACCTAACTTGCCGCACTTAATTAAAAATAATGAATACAGGTAAAATTAAATTTTTCAATGAAACTAAAGGTTTTGGTTTTATTACACCAGAGGATGGTAGTGCAGATGTTTTCGTACACGTTTCTGCGCTTAAAAACCAAGTATCTGAAGGCGACGTTGTTACTTATGATGTAGAAAGAACTCCAAAAGGAATCAGCGCTACAAATGTAAAATTGGCGTAATCCAAAAAATACACTTTCTTGTTAATGGGGTAATTCTAAATGACTTATCCCATTTCTTTTTCCTATTCTTCCTTTACTATTTTAAACAATCTTTTTATTTTTTGTTGAATGGTTCTTGCTATTCAAATCAAAAGCATAGAAATGGTTGTCAAAGGTTTTATTTAAGACAAATTCGAACATACTACTTATGGAATTTAAACAACTCAGTTTAATTGATCCGCTTTTAAAAGCAATAACAGAAACAGGCTATACACATCCTACAGCAATTCAACAGAAAGCCATTCCAATTGTACTGAAAGGCAACGATCTTATTGGTTGTGCACAAACAGGTACAGGCAAAACAGCGGCTTTTGCACTACCGCTTCTACAGCGTCTTGAAGAAAGCAAGACAGCAGGCAAAATCGTTCCGATTAGAGCTTTGATTCTTACCCCGACACGCGAACTGGCGATTCAAATTGGAGATAATATAAACTTATACCGAAAATATCTTAAATTAAACTATTGTACTATTTTCGGAGGTGTAAGCCAGGAGAAGCAGGTCAAGGAAATCAAAAGAGGGGTTGACATTCTGGTGGCTACCCCCGGAAGGTTACTGGATTTGATGAATCAAAAGATCGTTGCGCTGGATAAAATTGAAATCTTGATCCTGGACGAAGCGGACAACATGCTTGACATGGGTTTTATTCATGATATCAAAAAAATTCTTGCCAAAGTTCCTTCAAAAAGACAAACGCTGTTTTTCTCAGCTACTATGCCACCAAACATACGTAAATTTGCACATGGCATATTACATAAGCCCATTGAGGTCGATGTAACCCCAGTAAGCTCAACCGCCGAAAAAGTAAATCAATCTGTATTTTTTGTTGAAAAAAAGGAGAAAATAAAATTATTGACAGGTATTTTAAAAAAGCAGAAGCATGAACGTACTATTGTATTCTCCCGGACAAAACATGGGGCGGATAAAATCGTTAAGATGCTTGCGAAAAATGGCCTGAGAGCTGCGGCCATTCACGGTAACAAATCCCAGAATGCAAGACAAAAGGCTTTAGGCGAATTTAAAGAGAGCCACATTAAAATTTTAATTGCTACTGATATTGCGGCAAGGGGAATCGACATCGAACAGCTCCCACTTGTCATCAATTATGATCTCCCAAATGTTCCAGAAACCTATGTTCATCGTATAGGTAGAACAGGCCGGGCCGGACAAGCGGGGAAAGCAATTTCTTTTTGCGATGTGGAAGAAAGACCTTATTTAGCTGATATTGAAAAACTGATCGGATTAAAAATCAAGATAGAAAAAGCGAATAAATAGGCACTTAAAGAGCCTTAACAAAAAGCCCCTAAATCATGGATCTAGGGGCTTTTTGTTTTCTTTTACGGCTTTCTATCTGCCATCAACAGCGTTGAGGGGGTTGATTGAAGCCAGTGCACTTTCTTATTGACGATTTTGTTCCAACTGGGCAAGCTTATCAACATCAGATCCTGTTCCTGCCAGGCCTCATGGTCTAATTCTTTTTCAGTTATCGTCAGATGATTGGGAACAAGTTGCTCCAATTGCCTCAATTTCTCTTTAAAACTCTCCTTCTGTCTCAGGACCTGGTTAAGATCCCAAACGATAATCTGCGCATCCGAATGCTGAATCAGACGCTGAATCATTTCACATAAAAATTCGTCGTTTTTTAATACAATAGGAACAATCACGCGTCTTGCTTTTACAAAGTTTTTATCGATCAAGATACCTACCATAGCATTGACTTTCGCATTAATCTGTTGATTTCGATCGAAAGTAGTGAATGGAGACTCCGCATTTGTTACCGTATGAAACAGCTTTTCAGGATTTACGATCCGCGAAGTAAAATCTAAAAATCGACCGAGTAAACTACCTTCATAAATGGATTCGCTCACTCCTAAAAGTAACAGATCCTGTTCTCTTTCATTGGAAGTCTGAACAATTTCACTGTCTATATCGCCCGAGATTTTAAAGACGGTCTGTATGGGCTGTTCTAATTCCTGAGCCACTTGTTTGATCTCACGAAAACTGTCTAACTCCTGGGTTTCTACTTCATAATGATGTAATTCGTTGGAAGGTTCGATATGCAACGCGGTAATCTCTGCATTCTTTTTTGATTTCAGTGTTAAAGCGTTTGCTAAATGCAGCAATGAAATGCCTGTATTACTTTTCGCAAATGACAGCAGAATTTTAAACTTTGCCTTGTTTTGAAGATCCCCCTGCAATGAATTTTTCTTGGGCCGGTAGAGAAAATTAATTAAATCGAGGGATGGTCCTGTCATAAACGTAGTAATTAATGCCATAACCACCATCATCGAAAACAATTCAGCGCTTAAAACACCGAGGTCATAACCTATATTCAGTACAATAAGCTCCATCAGTCCCCGGGTATTCATCAACGCACCTATACTCAAGCTATCTTTCCAGCTTTGGCCAACAAAACGAGCGGCTAAAGTGCTGCCAGCAAATTTACCGATAACCGCGACTAAAATAATGACAATCGTAATCATCCATAGCTGCGGGTCATTGAGTAATCCAATTTGGGTACGAAGGCCAGTATAGACAAAGAACAAAGGCAATAGTAGCAATGTGGAAACATCTTCTATTTTTTCGATAAATGCTGTCCGAAAACGGCTTCCCTCCGGCATAATTGCTCCAGCCATAAACGCACCAAACAAGGCATGGATACCGATCACCTCTGTCGCATATGCCGAAAACAATAACACGATAAAGAAAATAGCAACAACAGGTTTACTTAAAGCCTCCTTACTCCCTTTAACCTCTCCTACCCGCATCAAAAATGGACGTACAATCTTAATCATGATGAGTACATAGGCAACAGCCATTGCAATAGTATATAATGCACTGGCAAAATCACCCGCTTTTACAATCGCAATCACTACAGCCAGTATACACCAAGCCGTAATATCGTCTGCAGCTGCACAGGTAATCGCCATTGCTCCCAGCCTACTCTTTTGCAATCCTCTCTCTTGTATAATTCGGGCAAGTACCGGAAACGCGGTAATGCTCATTGAAATGCCGATAAACAAGCTATAGGATAAAAACTCAACATTGGTCGGTGGATGAAATAAATATAAAAAATAGGCTAAGGTGATCCCTAACGTAAATGGAATCACGATACTTGCGTGAGAAATCACAACGGCGTCGTGTGCTTTATTCCGGAGCACATTCAAATCGAGTTCCATTCCAATTATAAACATAAACAAGATCAGTCCGATCTGGCTCAGAAACTGCAAATTGCTCAATGATTCAATCGGAAAAAGCGTATGTGAAAACTCCGGAAAATAGAGCCCTAATAAAGATGGCCCCAATATAATTCCCGCCAGCATTTCTCCAATCACAACAGGCTGCTTAATCTTTATACAAATCCAGCCCATGATACGGGCAGCAATAATAATAGTTACAATCTGAGCCAATAGAATAGCCAAGGGATGCTTGATACTGTGTAGTAAAGTTGATGTAAAATCTTGCCAAGCACCATTACTTGTCTTTTCACCACCGATTAATTCGGGAGCCTGTAATTGTGTCCCTAAATGAATTACCCAATACATTACTGCAAGTAATGTACCTATCAGAACGACATAGAAGATCGAATTCCTGTATTTTCTCATCTTTAATAGCAATTAAAATAACTGTAGTGACAATAGCATATTAATCTCCACCAATATCGATTAGGCAACGAGTGCTCCGACATATGGTCACAGCAAAAATATAATTCTATCGCAGTTTTAAGGCTGCCAGAAACGTCAGATTAGGAAAAAATGTAATGAAACTAAAGAATTTTGTAATCAACTGAACTTATCGTGGAACACCTTTTTGTACGACTCGCCCAAATTAAAAAGTAGAGGCTGATTCTGCTCATCCAATAAATTGCTTGTTATCTCATCCGCAGAAAAAAATTTGACAATCTTGGCTGCAATGATCTCTTTTTTATTGATGCGGATAAAATCAGGAGCTGGAAGGATTCCGAGCAACTTGTCAAAACTTATATTTTTAAGCAAAACGAGGGAGCCATCCGACAGATATACCTTTTTATCGCGACTATCGACTTCAGCAATCTGAATGTAATTAATCTGTTCAAAATAAAGTATTGCCTTTCCCTTATTCGTATTAAACTGCGCAAAAGAAATCGTTTCCGGCTGGCTGTTGAGGACTTGTTCTACTTTCATAATGGCTTGTTGAAGTCGCTGTAATGATATCGGCTTGCGCATGTAATCAACGGCATTGATATCAAAAGCATCACTTGCGTACTGCTTATAGGCTGTAGAAAATACAATCGGGTATTCTTTTAACACCTTAGCTACATCAAATCCGTTAAATTCAGGCATTTCAATATCCAAAATACAAAAATCGAAATTTAGCTCTTTATACTCCTGCAACAATACAACCGGCTCGTTAAAAGCCTTGACAACCTCCAGTCCGGGAATTTGCTCGCAGAGCATTTTCAAAAAACGCAAACTTGGCATTTCATCATCCAACAGTATACACTTTAAATTTCTCTCAATCCGCATATAATCTGATTTGAAGGTGAGCACTATAAACGTCATTCTCTACAAACCGATGTAATGTATGCTTATCGGGGTAATATAACATGAGACGCTCCTCCAAAGTCTTGCTCCCTATTCCACTTTTCTGTTTTTGCAGAGGAGAACGTTTTGATATTCGATTACTTACAACAAGATCCAATATTCCGTCCCTAAATGTCATGTTAATGGAGATAAAGGAATCAGCACCATGGAAGTCAGCATGTTTAAATGCGTTTTCGATCAAATCAACTGTCATTAAAGGAACCAAAGTCGGTGTATCAAACACAACATCATCCAGTTCGTCCACATCGAATTTAACACGTATATCAAATAATGGGCTAAGCTTAACTTTATTAATTTCGATAAGATTACGTGCAAATTCAATCTCGGCCTTAGGTGAAACAAGTTCATCCTCACTTTCATAAAGTACATAGTCCAAGACCATAGCCAATTTGTCCATCGTATAATAGGTTTGGTAGGCGTGGGAAAGAATACCGTTCAGTGAATTTTTCAATAAATGGGGATTTAACTGAGCGCGATGGAAATGCTCCATCTTCCCGTTATCCATGCGATTAAAAAGCTCTTTTTGCCGTTTGTTTTCTACTGCAAGCTTCTTGTATTTTTGCTTTAAAACGATATACAAGCCAGAAAGTACAACAACAATTGTAAGCAGTATTAGAATGATTATATAAAAGATCTCAGGCGTCATGTTCATCCCAAACTTAGTTAAAATTTCATTACAAATGAAAATACAGCACTGGAAAGCATTTATCGTAAAAAATAAATATTAGTTTACAACTAAACAGAATTCAATGCGTTATAAACTGAAAAATACAACTATAAAATTTCAATATATTTATTACAAAAATTAACAGTTTCATTACAATTTAGTCACTCTAAAACATTAATTTCAGAATATTATCCTTATATTGAGACTATTGTAATTAGCCGATCAAATGATTGTCTGCGCTATTTTGGTTAAACCCGCCTGGTTTTCTATCAGGCTTAATATGAAACACTATGGAAAAGCTCATTTTCGAAACTAATGCACAACATCCCAGTCTTGTAGACAAAATCAAACAGGCTGTTGAAAAATTGAATGGCATCCACGAATGGAAAATCGACCTGGATTCTATTTATAATCTATTAACCATAGAAGGCATTCGATTAAATCCAACGGAAATCGAATCAGAACTTGCACTACATGGCGTTGAAGCCAGTCGTTTATATGAAGAATAGTGGTATTAGTTCAACGTAAACTCCGTCCAGATAAAACGTAAGGAGCATTATCTGGACGAAGAACTTAAATCTTTTTTATAATCATCGCAGAGGCGCCACCGCCACCATTACATATTGCTGCCAGTCCAATAGCCCCTCCCTCTTGCCTTAAGATACTGCTTAATGTTACTATAATTCTCGCTCCTGAGCAACCTAAGGGATGACCTAAGGAAACTGCACCACCATAAATGTTTACCTTATCCAAGGACAAGCCTAAAATTTGTGCATTTGCCAAAGCTACAACAGAAAAAGCTTCATTAAATTCAAAATAGTCAATATCTGAAACCGTCAGTCCAGCTTTCTTCAATACTTTTTCCGCGGCAACACTTGGTGTGGTTGTAAACCACTCTGGTGCCTGTTCGGCATCGGCGTAAGCCACAATTTCGGCTAATGGGATAAGGCCGAGCTCACTCACTTTTTCAGCAGACATCAGAAGTACTGCCGCAGCCCCGTCACTGATTGTGGATGCGTTTGCTGCAGTGACCGTTCCATCCTTTTTGAAGGCGGGTTTAAGTTCGGGTATCTTATCAAAATTGACTTGAGAAAACTCCTCATCCCGTGAAACGGTCATTTCCCCTTTACGCGTTTGTATTGCTATAGGCTGAACCTCTTTTAAAAATTTATTTTTTTGCCAGGCATCGAGGCTGCGCTTATAAGAACTGATTGCATAATTATCTTGGTCTTCGCGGCTAATCGCATATTTTTCAGCGCATAATTCTGCAAAGACACCCATTGCTTCATTCGAATAGGCATCACTAAGACCGTCTCGCTGTAAGCCATCGCTGAGATTTTGAGCTCCAAACCTGGCGCCCCAACGCACGGTATTTGCATAAAATGGCACTCGACTCATGCTCTCCATCCCACCTGCAATTACGATGTCGGCATCTCCCAATAAAATGGACTGCGCAGCCACCGCTATTGCTTTCATTCCACTTGCACATACCTTATTGAGCGTTGTTGCGGAAGTATGATCTGACAAACCAGCCAATCGGGCAACCTGCCGGGCTGGGGCCTGCCCCAGATCAGCTTGCAAAACGGCACCAATAATAATTTCATCAATTGAATCAGTAGAGACAGCTGTTTCAGCCATGACAGCGCGTACAGCATGAGCCGCGAGATCTGGAGCCGAGATAGACGACAATGCCCCGCCAAAACTTCCAATTGGCGTACGTTTCGCCGCAACGATAAATACTCTCTTTGACATGGTATAAAAAGTTTATAATTATGTCTAAAGATAAAAAATATAACAGAGACAACACAACGACTCGGTTTTATTTTTTTGCATCAAAACAAAATAAATGGACAAAAATCAACTAATAAACTTCCCTACCTAAACAATTTAACAGAAAATAAAGAATAAAAATTCGCAAAAGCGAAGGCTTTTCTTTAAATTCGTTTACATAAAATCCGAGCGCATGGGCATTCATAAACCCACGCATATAAAATAACCAGTAGCAAGATAAACGATTATGCAGACAATCCGGTTTACAGCTGAACATCAGATTTTTCGCGACACACTTCGCGCATTTATTCGAAAAGAAATCATTCCCTACGTCGACGACTGGGAAAAACGGGGAGAAATAGATCGAAGTATCTGGAAGAAGATGGGTGACATGGGACTCATGGGGCTCAATTATCCAGAAATATATGGCGGAGTTGACCTCGATTTTTATTATTCGCTCGTGCTCTGTGAAGAATTGTCCCATTGCTTCTCAGGAGGATTTACCATCTCCGCACTTGTTATCCAATACATGTCGGCCCCTTATTTATTGAAATATGGTTCAGATGAGCTAAAAACACGTTATCTTAAACCGGTCATCGCTGGCGATATGATCAGTGCAGTTGCAATTACTGAACCCGGTGCTGGTTCCGATGTAAAACACATCAAAACGACCGCAGTTCGCGATGGTGACTTTTATATTGTCAACGGTTCCAAAACTTTTATTACCAATGGTTACTACGGGGATTTCTTTATCACGGCGGTAAAAACCGATCCGAATCAAGGTACAAAGGGTATTAGTCTACTAATTATCGAGAAAAATACGCCGGGAGTTTCTACAAATAAGATTAACAAATTAGGCTGGCATGCATCGGATACTGCTGAATTGGGATTTAACAATGTCCGGGTTCCCATTTCCCACCTTGTCGGGAAAGAAGGTGAAGGATTTCGTTATTTAATGGACGGCCTCCAACTGGAGCGGCTTACTGCTGCCATTCATAGTATTTCAACCGCAGATTCTGCCCTTCAATATACACTCGAGTATATCGCACAGCGGGAAGCTTTTGGAAAAAAAATCCAGGAATTCCAAACCATCAGACATCGCATTGCACAAATGGCTGCAGATATCGCCACGACTAAAGCCTTTGTTTATCATTGCTGTGATCTTCAAAACCAGCATGAGTATGCAGTACAGGAATGCTCGATTGCCAAATTACAAGCGAGCGAACTCGCAGTACAAGTGGTCAATCAGTGTCTCCAACTATTTGGTGGTTATGGATTTACCGAAGACTATAAAATAGCACGCTTGTATCGGGATGTACGTGTCGGCACAATTATCGGTGGAACCTCAGAAATCATGCTCGAAATTATCGCAAAAATGACAATAGATAATATCACTTATCAATCCGGTAAATCTAATTAAAATATTCCTATCAATTTTCTGGTATTATGGATGAAAATAAACTTTCTTTAAAACAATCCCTTTTCCACATCGAGCGGGATAACCAACAGATAACGACGATAAGTCCCCTATCAAAGATACTCCCCGAACAACTGCATATCGTAGATTATCTCCTACAATTTGTCGATTTAGTTACCTTTACGCTCAAACAGGAAGATACAGTTGGTATAATCTATTATTGTCCGATTCCAGCCGGAAAAATCGAATATGCCCAATTATTTAATCTATTCTCCCCTAGTGATTCGACTGCATCAATCTTAAAGTCACTTATACTGAAGGTATCGGCTTGGAAAGAGTCAAAAAAGCCTATTATCTCGGTTTTTACAGACAACTGTACAGATATTGCATTGGCAACTATGCTATGGGCTGGTTACCGTATTGCCTCCCAAAAGCTCAAATTTGGCTTCCCGGAAAGCAAATACGGTTTGTTTACAGGTTTTGGAAGTACCATTTATTTACCTTCATTGATCGGGAATTCCGCTACCTTAAATCTTTTGTCACAGGGCAAGCTTATGAATAGTGAAGAAGCTTACAAACAGGGATTAATTGATGACCTTACGCAGCAGCAAGACGAGGGCATATTACTGGCAAAAAAATGGATTCTTAAGAATCCCCTTCTGATTCCAGACAAGGAAACCAAAAAAATAGATCAGGTAAGCCCTGAAGCCATTCTCAATATCCAAAGAAAGGCACGTGGCTTATACCCCGGAACGAATGCAGTCGTCGAATTGCTAAAGAAAAGAGCGTCATCCACCCCAACCCAAGCTATCGAGCAAGAGGTAACTTTATATCTTGAAGTGCTCAATCGCCCCGAACCGCTCCATATGGTCCGAACTCTTTACTATGGCGTTCAAGACGCGCAATCACCAAGCCGAATCCGGTTGCTGCATAAGTATAGCTTAAACAAAATAGGAATTTTGGGTGCGGGAATGATGGGGTCCGGTATCGCCTACGAAGCTGCCCGGGCAGGAATCGAAGTGGTTTTAAAAGATGTTACCGTCACTCAGGCTGAACGAGGGAAAGCTTATTCGACTCAGCTTTGCGAAAAATTGCTGGCTCTGGGAATCCTGAACCAATCTCAACAGGAACAATTGCTTTCCCGCATAAAACCTACGGAAAAAGTCGGCGACCTCAATGGATCGGACTGTATTATAGAAGCTGTATTTGAAGACTTTTCTTTAAAAGCAGCCGTAACCCAGGAATGCCTACCCTATTTGGCAGATAACGGCTTTTTCGCCTCAAATACAACCTCTTTACCCATTACTGAGCTTGCAAAAGCAGCTCATGATTCCAAAAGTTTTATCGGTATGCATTTCTTTTCTCCCGTGGACCGCATGCCACTGGTGGAGATTATCTGCGGAAAAGAAACTGATGAAATCACCTTGGAGAAGGCACTTACAACAGCATTAAGGCTTAATAAAATTCCAATAATAGTGCATGATGGCCCGGGATTTTTTACGTCGCGCATTTTCTTCAACTATTTACTGGAGGGCATCACAATGGTACTGGAAGGAATTTCTCCTTTACTGATCGAAGAGGAAGCCGTCGCAGCGGGATTTGCAGTAGGCCCTTTGGCAGTATTGGACGAAATATCTCTGGAATTGATGCTTCATGTTTACGATCAATTTCCTGCGCTCCACGCCAGCCAGCAACGGGCATATAGCTACCTCAGGAAAATGGTTGATCAGGGAAGAAAAGGTAAAAAATCAGGCGCTGGATTTTACGATTACGACCTAGAAAGCAAAAAGAAAACAATTTGGAAAAATCCAATGATACCGATATCAGAAAACACTTTAACACCCTCAATTATTCGTAAGAGACTGCTCCACGTCATGGCTCTAGATAGCTACCGCTGTCTGGAGGGAGGTATAATTGACCGACCTATTGACGGAGATATTGGTTCCATCCTGGGAGTAGGTTATGCTTCTTATACAGGTGGGGTATTTGGTCATATCGACCTTACAACCCTCCCGATTTTTGTAGCTGAATGTGAAGCATTTCATGCTTACGGTGAACAATGGGATGTACCGGAATCATTAAAGGAATTAGCGAATAGGAATTTCAAATTTTATACTGGCTTCCTTTCAAACTGGCATTAGATGATCCACTTATTCGTTTTGCCGAATACTGCAGTGATATAGTTGGACACGATTAGCACTGTAATATCACCCTTAGGCTTAAAAACCTCCATGATTTCGAAAGGACCAACAGTTGCGAAAACCGAGTCAAGGTCTTTTCCTGCTGATAAGAAACGGACCATTCAGCAAAAAGATGAAACGGCCAAATAGTAAGAATAAAGTTAACTAAATTGAATAATTTAGCACCATCAGGGCAATATGATTAAAATAGGGGAAGCGATTTGCTCCCCTATTTTAATATTTTTATTGTGCAAACAAATCCATAAGATAAGAAACATCCTGATCAACAAAAGTATCATAGTCTAATGTTGCTTCGAGTATCTGCCGCTGTTTCTTTTCAGAAAATACACGCGCAAGGTTGGTTTTATATTTTTCGATTAACTTAGGTATTCCTTCCGCCCTACGTCTTGGATGACCTATTGGGTATTCGACAACCAATTCAGGCAATAGCGTACCATCATTCAACTCAATTGTCAAAGCATTTGAAATTGCCCGCTTCTGTGGGTCGTGGTAGTCCGAGGTGAATCGAGAGTCTTCAATACAGAAAATTTTATCGCGAAGCTCATCTATTCTCGGATCTGAAGCAATATGATTTTCATAATCTTCAGCTGTTAAACGGCCAAAGATTAAAGGGACGGCAACCATATACTGAATGCAGTGATCGCGGTCTGCAGGATTATGCAAAGGTCCCTTTTTATCGATGATCCGAATGGCGGCTTCATGTGTACGGATTGTCACGCGCGCAATTTCCGCACTACTTTTACCGAATTCCTTCAATTGCTGGTGGAGTTGCATTGCAGCTTCGGCAGCCGTCTGCGCATGGAACTCGGCAGGGAAAGAAATTTTAAAGAGTATATTTTCCATCACATATGATCCGTAGGCACGTTGAAACTTAAATGCATTGCCTTTAAATGACACATCGTAAAATCCCCATATTGGCGCTGTCAGAACAGACGGATACCCCATTTCTCCAGTCTTTGCAATCAAGGCCAAACGAACGGCACGTGAAGTAGCATCACCTGCGGCCCAAGATTTTCGGCTACCTGTATTGGGAGCGTGTCGGTAAGTACGCAATGCCTGTCCGTCCACAAAGGCCAAAGAAACCGCATTAAGAAGTTCCTCTTTTGTCAGCCCGATCATTCGACCCACAACCGCTGTTGAAGCTACTTTTACTAAAATAACATGATCTAAGCCTACTTTATTGAATGAATTTTCGAGGGCCAAAACACCTTGTATCTCATGCGCCATGATCATGGCTTCCAGCAGCTGCTTAGCTTTCAAAGGTTTCTGACCATTTGCGATGTGAGTCCTACTCAACCAGTCCGCTACAGCTAAAATCCCGCCGAGATTATCAGATGGATGTCCCCATTCTGCAGCAAGCCAAGTATCATTAAAATCCAACCATCGAACAATTGTACCGATGTTAAATGCTGCCTGCACTGGATCGAGCTGGAAATTAGTGCCCGGCACCCTAGCACCATTCGGTACTATAGTCCCGGGTACAATCGGCCCCAGCAATTTGGTACAGGCAGGATAGGTTAAAGCCTCCAAGCCACAACCTATGGTATCAAGAAAACAGTAAAATGCCGTATTCCATGCTGCTTTTTCTTCAATTTTATAATTTAGGACGTAGTCCACAATGTCCACTAAAACCTGATCTGGCTGTGGTCTTTCATTTGATATTGCTGAACTCATTATTTTATTTCGTATAAGACTATCGTTCGAGATTCTTTACATTGTTTTTTACCCTTCGTTGCGGTCAAATTATCCCTGACAGAAACTACTGTTTATTCCTCAACCCCAATTTATCGTTCGGAAATAGGGACGAAGGGTCTATCGTCGGGCCCGATATAATTTGCACTTGGCCGGATAATTTTTCCATCTTGCCGTTGTTCAAAAACATGTGCTGACCAGCCGGTGATACGAGCAAGAACAAATAATGGCGTAAACATTTCGGTTGGAATTCCCATCAGGTGGTAGGATACAGCGGAATACCAATCCAGATTTGGAAACATTTTCTTTTCTTCCCACATCACCTTTTCCAATCTTTCTGCAATCAGATACAGTGTCATGTCTCCTGCTTCTTCGGACAGCTCCTTGGCTACCTGTTTAATTACTTGATTTCTTGGATCCGAAATCGTATACACAGGATGGCCAAAACCAATAATAACTTCTTTATTTGCCAAGCGTTTACGGATATCGGCTTCTGCTTCGTCGGCATTTGCATAACGGCTCTGGATTTCAAATGCCACCTCATTGGCTCCGCCGTGTTTGGGACCACGAAGTGCACCAATAGCACCTGCTATACAGGAATACAGATCAGATCCTGTTCCGGCGATGACCCGCGCACTAAAGGTCGAAGCATTAAACTCATGTTCAGCATATAAATTAAGCGAAATCTGCATGGCCCTCACCCAAGATGCCGAAGGAGATTTACCGTGAAGCAGGTGCAAGAAATGCCCTCCTAAAGTGGAATCAGCGGTCTCCACCTGAATCTCGCGTCCATGCTGACTAAAATGATACCAGTATAGCAAAGCTGAAGCCATGGAAGCCATCAGACGGGTGGCGATATCCCGTGCACCAGCAATGGGGTGACTTTCTTTTTCGGGGGATACACTTCCAAAAAAAGAGACATAAGTCCGCAAGACATCCATCGCATGGGCGGTAGACGGTAGCTGCTTCAGTACTTGTTGAACGGTAATCGGCAACCCACGCTGACTAATCAGCTGGCTTTGATAGCCAGTTAACTGCGCCAGCGTTGGTAAACTACCATAAACAAGCAAGTAAGCCACCTCCTCAAAACTAGCCTGGTACGCCAAATCTAAAATATCATACCCTCTATAATGCAAATCATTGCCACTTTTACCCACAGTACTCAGCGCGGTATTCCCAGCGGGTACTCCCGAGAGTGCAACACTTTTCTTGGGTTTAAAACTGGTATCTTTTGTCTCTTCCATCTGTCTATAATTATTTGTTAAACAATTTATCCAATCGATTTTCATAGGCATAATAATCGATACTTCTATACAGCTCTTCTCTCGTTTGCATCTGGTCAATCACTTTAGCCTGGCTACCATCTTGTCGGATATGATGATACACATTTGTTGCAGCTTTATTGGCAGCCCGAAAAGCGGACAAGGGATATAACACGATGGAGACATGCGCCTGACGCAGCTCGTCAAGGTGAAACAAAGGAGTTTGCCCAAATTCGGTGATATTAGCCAAAACAGGTAAGCCAGTCGCTGCGCTAAATTGAATATATTGATCCAATTGATGCACCGCTTCGGCGAAGATAAAGTCTGCTCCTGCTTCCTTATAAGCAACGGCCCTTTCAAGAGCAAGCTCCAGGCCTTCAGAAGCAAGAGCATCAGTACGTGCACCGATGACAAAATCGTTGTCGGTCCTCGCATCCACAGCAGCTTTCAGCCGGTCAACCATTTCGAATTTTGACACAAGCTCTTTTCCGGGGCGATGCCCACAGCGTTTGGCGCCGACTTGATCTTCCATGTGTATTGCTGCTGCACCTGCTTTAATTAACGATTTTATGGTACGCGCCACATTAAATGCCGAGGGGCCAAAGCCCGTATCAATATCCACCAGCAATGGAAGATCACAGACATTTGTAATGCGGTCAACATCAATCAAAACATCCTGGAGCGTTGTAATGCCAAGATCCGGGATTCCCAATGATCCGGCGGCAACACCACCTCCAGAAAGATAAATTGCTTTAAAGCCAGCCTGCTGGGCCAAAAGGGCATGATTGGCGTTAATAGCCCCAACAACTTGCAACGGATTTTCGTTCTTAATTGCCTCCTTAAAAAGGAAACCGGGAGATTTAGTCATCATATCGAATTTTGAAATTCAACACATCATAACCTGTCAAGATGCAAGCCATGAATGCTATTTAAGTTTATTTTGTTTAGACGTCCATTTATCGGACTGTCCATCTTAAAGATACTAATTACCGAGGTAATTAAACAAATTATTTTCTATATTTTATATCTTTTACAGAAGAAAATACGGTAAAATATAAAAGAACATTACATCTAAAACTTTCATAATTTTCGCTGAATCACCAACAGACATGAACGTTCTTGATGCAAATAAAAAACAAACACTTTCAGAAAAAAAACCATGAACCGGAGTTCATGGTTTTTTTCATTAATCGAAATAGGCCTCGTCTCAATTTTTAGGTTACAAAATCAGAGAAATGGCTTTATTATTCAATAAATTTCTGCCCATGAAAAACACGTTTTGCCAGACCTCTTTTCACCTCGAGATGGTTTCGCCATTGCTGTTCTTTAGCTATATGGAGCTTAGCGAGTGCTAACTCTTCCAGGCGTTCCGCCAACCGCTCAATTGCAAGCTCTTTATTCTGTAGTTGCGATCTTGTATCCATCACCTGAACACTTACGCCCGTTGGGCGATGGGTCGCCCTTATTGCTGAGCTTACTTTATTGACATGCTGCCCTCCAGCTCCACTGCTTCGCATAGACTGAAAATGCACATCCTTCAAATCCAATGCCTTCTCCTTCGTGGGTGTGTGACAGCTTTTAATTTCGACAAACCAATTCTTTCGCTTGTGTAGAGGTCTAAAAGGGCTTTTACAGACCCAACAGATTGTTCCCTGCCAGCGCTCGACAAACAAACCTACATCATATCCTGTCAATCTCACGATTATTGAACATGGCAATCCTTCTATGAGCTCCGCTTTCGTCTCCGTTAGTAATACAGCATTTTTATCAGCTTCCGATGACATGCGGTCAACCACAAGCCGCACTGCTAAATTACATTCCTTAGGGCCTCGTCCTGAGGTAACCTGTAGATACATTTCTTCCTCCATATTATTTATCCATGCGAACAATCTTTGGACTGAATGTGCCAAGGACATGAACAAGTTCTTCTTGTAATTTCATTACCCGATGAATATCCTTATAAGCTCGCGGGGATTCATCCAATGCTCCTCCGATTAATTCGACTCCGTGGTCCTCTAAATCTTTCAGCATGGCACTTTTGGTCAAGCTATTTATACAAGCAGACCTCGACATCGCGCGTCCTGCTCCATGTGAAGCAGATTTTAAGCTCAAAATATTTCCCTTTCCTTCTACAATAAATCCAGGTGCTGTCATTGAACCAGGAATTATCCCCAATACGCCTTTACCTGCAGGTGTTGCTCCTTTTCGGTGTACAATACATTCTTGGCCATTCACAGATTCCTTCCAGGCAAAGTTATGATGATTTTCGATCGTCAACACAGGTTGCACCCCGAGTGCCTTGGCCAGACGTCTATGAATATCTTCATGGCATGCTTGAGCATACTCTCCGGCTAAATTCATGGCTACCCAATATTCCTGTCCCTCCTGCGTTGCCAAATCCAGCCAGGCCAAGTGCTGAACATGCCGAGGCAACGGGCATAAACGAGCCGCAAGAGCTGTATAATGTTTAGCGATATTTGCCCCCAGGCCCCTGGATCCACTGTGGGACAAGACAGCTAAGTACTGCCCTGGTGCTATTCCCCACTCTGCTCTTGTAGCATAAAGCTCAACAACTCCAAGCTCGACAAAATGATTTCCGCTACCAGAGGTCCCAAACTGCCTGTATGCTTTACTCAATAAGGATTTCAGTAGTGGAATTTCGCGAAATTCAGTTTTGGTAAAAATCGCATGATCGTGCTTCACCGGATGCGTGTCGTACAAACCAAATTTGGTATTTTCCTTTAGTATATTTTTTAGCTGAAATTCCCGCCCCTTAAAATAACTGCCAGGTAAATCGAATATCGATAAGCTCATGCGGCATCCAATATCAACACCTACTCCATAGGGTATGACCGCATTCTCTGTTGCTAAAACTCCTCCAATAGGAAGACCGTAGCCCGAATGCGCATCGGGCATCAGCGCCCCCTGCTTCGCGACAGGCAGTTTCAATGCATCGTAAAGCTGTTTTTTTGCCTGCTCATCAATTTCATTTTCACCAAATATGGTAAATGGAGCAGCGTGCTCGTTAAGCTCCCGCATCCGTACTTCAACGGGTGTAACCAAACCTTCAGAGACTTTGCCCCATATATTGTGCCCCATAAACCTATTGGGGTCCTTCAGAACCTCCGCTAACTCAAGAAGAATGGTTTCTTTATTTTCTTTCTTCCTGTGACGCGTAATCAATCCTAAAGCTGTATTAACTATATTATTTTGTGGAAAACCTATTTTTAGTAGGTCCTTTCCAGATAATTTATTTCCCATTTTTATAAAAAAGTATAAAACACTGGCTATCAAAAATTGACGCCATTTAAAAAAATTTCGGGAATATTCTGTTGGGATTCATCGTTCAATTCAGCTACTAAGCTGCCTACAACACATTTAACATAGACTCCAACGTGCTGCAGGTAAGCGCACAGCTATTAAGCCCCATTAAAAATTTGCTTATGTTAATTGAACAGAAAATCCGGAAAATAAAAAGCCCGAATGAACTTCGGCTTTTTCATCTGTTTAAATTGGTTTATTCGAAATTATAAATTGATCTGACGAAGGATCTCTGCGAGATTGACATCATGATACTTTCATAATTTAAAGAATGTCCTCAATAGGATTAAAAGCACGAAGATTGCCTTTGGCAAATCCATTTGCCTTAAAAGCTTGCTCTGTTATCATCTTGACGACCAACATATCTCTTCGTATTTAATTGTTAAAAAATTATTATTGGCTGCAAATATAGGTAGTTTCAACTTAAATTTCCAATTGTCCCAACATTTAATTTGAGTTAAACGGTAATGGATCTTTTAAAACAAATTTAAAATCAAATGTATGATCACCTCTTGTTATCCGAAATCTCATTTCCTTTCCTTCTTCTGATTTAAAAAGATTGTGAATTGACTCCAGGGAAAATGACGATGCAGATCTACCATTGATCCGTAGCACTTTATCGTCAGGCATCAAGCCAGCAATCGCCGCAGGTGAGCCTGCACGTACCGTGGCAATCTTGTACATATTTCTGAGCACAAAACGATATTGTACGCTATTACCCATTCTCACTTCTGTACCGCCGTCCTTTTGGAGAACAACAGGAATCTCTTCCTTCTCATACTTAATCCCATCATGAATAATTTCCAGACCACTCATATTTAAATAGTAAAAACGATCGAAATCTTTATTCTTATGAAGATATATCATGTTATTCGGATAATCAAAAACGACCTTAAAGCGACGTAACAGTTCATTTCCAATAGAACCTATCCGTTCACTCACAAAAGTTGCGTGCTGCAGAGAGCTCAATTCAGGATAGGCTACCAGCGGGTAATTCATCGTAAATGGTCCCAACTCAAGGGACCTTATCCGATTTCTTTTCCCATAGATCTCACCATTAAAACCCTGACCTATGTAATCCTCGATAAAGGGAGGTTTAATATCAAAATTATTTAATTTTGAAGGAATAAGCATTAAAGCATCACTATTACCCATATCAATCAACACACGACCATTAATTGCTTCGTTTCCCTGTTTAAAAGCTACCGATATATAGGGTCGGCTATTTAAAATATCAATAGGCAAAGACTGCATTTTAGCCAATCCTTTCGGCTGATTATCTTTATGGTATAAGGTAATTCGATGTTTCTGAAAATCCATTTCTACCCGATAATTTTCAAAAAAACGGCTTCCCATAATCCCATTGACCTCTATTCCGATTCGGGTAGAAATATCTATATGTGCATTTTGTAGAATATAGATCGGCTGATCTAAATCCTCATAAACATCAGCAATAGCGACATAATTATTTATAGACAGATAACCATCCAATCCTTCGCTCCTACCTAAACCTTGAAATTTATTAACGAAAACGGCACTGTCAATTGATTTTAAGGTCTCTCCAAATATCATCGTTTCCTTAACACCCGTATCCAATAGAAAGTTCATCCGATATCCATTAACCTGAACTGGAATAACGACTAAATTATGCACAAAAAGGAAGGGCAGTTTAATATTCTTTTTTCCTTTTAGGACAAAGCCAACCTGCCCATGTCCGAGAAAAAAACATATTAATGCCAAAGATAAAAATACCGCTTTCATCCAAGTTTATATTTGGTATTTCCAATTTAAACAACAATATTCAGATAAAAAAAGTTTATACAAAAAAAGCTTATATCTTTCCAACAATTGATGGGATCCAATTTGACTTTGCTACCTAGACGCTTGATTTAAGATAACACTTCCTTTGTCCCTTGTTTTCCCTTTACATACCAGTTAATTATTACAATACTAAATAATAAGTAAAGAAACAGCAAAGAAAAAGTAGAGAAACAGCAAAGCATCGGCAGAGAAATACTAAAGAATATGCAAAGAAATAGCGAACAAATATCGAGGAAGGTCTAACTAAAGATACAATAAGCGGAGAAACCACTAAAGGATTAACAACAAATTAGGGCCAAGGAGCGATCAAATTATGCTTTCCGACAGTGTTTATTCAGTGCTTGTTCAGTGCTTGCTCAGTGATCACTCAGTATAAACTGAATAACAAGTGACTGATTACTGTCTAAAAACTGATTAAAAATTGGGATTAGGGATAAGCTGGTATCAGGATGTTTCAGTTTTAATGTTTATCGTGATTAGTTAAAATTCAGGCAATTGTGCCAATCTTCAAAAAAGTCAGAAACAACAATATGCAAAAAAAATCCCCTTTACATTCAGTAAAGAGGATTTTTGTACCCGGAGCCGGAGTCGAACCGGCACGGTTTCCCACTGGTGTTTGAGACCAGCGCGTCTACCAATTCCGCCATCCGGGCATATCCGTTTGGGATGATGCAAAAGTAGGTTTTTTATTGAAAAGGAGAAAACTTTTTGAATAAATTTTCCATCTTAATCAATATAGAACTGAGATTCAGCCAAATAATTTTCGATTAATCACTCAAGAAACTTGCTTTAACTGTGATATTGGCTGTTTTTTTCCTCGATGTGGTATTAAATGCACCACCGGAAGAGTATTCTTCATTATCATTTTGTCCTGTAATCTGAAAAATTCCCAAATCTGCCTTAACCAAATTACCCAGCCCTGCGTTAGATTCTTTTGCAATATTGCCAGCGCGTTGATGTGCATTTTTTGAGGCTTGTGAAATGAGTTCCAATTTCAGATCTTCCAATTTTGAGTAGTAGTAATTGGGGGTACTCGAACTAAGTTCTATCCCTTTTGAAATCAGTGTAGATATCTCTCGCGAGGCATTATCCACTTTATTTAAATCTTTTGACTCGACACTCACCGTCTGCGACAATGTATAGCCCGAAAACGTATTATAGCCATTCCCTTTTCCGTCTGTATGATACTCAAAATCCTTGGCTATGTTCACTGCTTCGAAGCGAATCTCCTCGACTTTAACTCCCTGCTGAACTAAAAAATCACGCACCAGCTCACGATCCGTAGCCAATTGCGCTGAAGCAGCACTCAATTCATAATTCTTCCGGCTAAAAGTAGCATTCCATTTGACTAAATCCGACTCAAAATCTTTTTTCGCATTACCATTTACAGTGATTGTCTGTGTCGATTTAAACTTGTAGCGATAAGCTGTTCCCAATATCCAGGCGGTAAGCAATAGCACAATGCCCATTATAATCGAAATAATAACAGAGGATGATGATTTCATAACCAGTTTTTTATGTTTACGTAACAATGAATATACCAAAAAATCGATGTTTATTTATTTTTTATGAATAAATTGCAGCAAAAAGGACTAAAAATATGAATAAGAAAAATATCTGTATTCCATTTTGTTTTCTTGCAGCATTCGCTGCACATGCACAAAAGAAACCATTGGATCATACGGTATATGATAGTTGGCAAAGCATATCATCTCCCTATATCAGTAAATCTGGCAAATTTGTTCTATTTCAAGTAAGCCCGCAAGAAGGTGACAATCAGCTGCTTCTAAAAACCAAAGAAAATAAAGAACTCGTTCAAATTCCCCGCGGATATAATGGAAAACTTACAGATACCGAAAATCATTTAATAAGTTTGATTAAGGCGCCTTTCGCAGCAACTCGCGAAGCAAAAATCAAAAAAAAGAAGACTGAAGACCTTCCAAAGGATTCATTGGCGATCTACAATTTAACAAACTCATCACTTGTCAAATTTGCGCAGGTAAAATCTTATAAAATTGCTGATCAAAACAACAATTTTGTCTCTTTTCTTTTTGATAAGGAAGTAAACGAAAAATCCGAACCAAAAACGGCTACCGATGCCACATCAGCAAAGAAAGGCAGCGATAAAAAGAAAAAAACACTGGCAACACTTGCTTTATATGATTTAAACACCGGTGACTCGGTTCAATTTTCATCCGTAGATCAATATGAGTGGAATAAAAACGGATCAAAAATTGTGTTTTCAAAAAAGACTGACTCAAAAGATAGTCTTTCAAAGGAATCTGGCGTATATATATACGAAATAGCCACCAAAAAGCTCAAAAAGATATCAAATGGGAAAGGTAATTATAAGAATTTCAAATTTGATGAATCGGGCAATCAACTCGCATACCTTGGAGATCTCTCTGGTGAAAAGGCCTTACTGAAAAACTACAACTTGTATTATTATTCAAACGGTATTGATACAGCCCAATATCTTGCGACGAAAACGAGTAATGGTATACCAAAAAATTGGGCTGTCAGCGGTGATGGAGATATCAAATTCAGTAAAAATGGGGAGAAGCTATTTTTCGGCATAGCGCCAATACCCCGTGTCAAGGATACCACTTTGGTTGATTTCGAGCATGCGAAAGTAGACGTCTGGAACTGGCAAGATGATTATTTGCAGCCCATGCAATTGGTAAATTTAAAGAAAGATCTTGCTAAAAACTTCTTAGCAGTAACTTACCCTAAATACAATCGTAATATTATCCCGCTTACAGACCAGACATTCAACTCTGCGTCGACAACTCCTGATGGTAATGAAGAATATATCTTGGCACGTACTGATTTTGGCAAGCGCATCGAAAGCCAATGGGAAGGTAGCACAAGAGATGACATCTACCTTATCTCGACCAAGACAGGCAATAAAGAATTAATTCTTTCAAATTTTTCGGGAAATGCAATTTTGAGTCCTGATGCAAAATATATTGTTTATTTTGACCAAGATAAAGGAACCTGGAATTCGTATCAGGTCAGCACAAAGAAAAAAATCATTCTGAATGATGGAATACCGGCTTCTTTCGCGGATGAGGAAAATGACATGCCTACGACAGCGCAAGGCTATGGCATGGCCGCCTGGAGCCCGGACTATAAAGGAATATATGTCAATTCGAGATATGATATCTGGTATTTTAACCTGGATGGGTCAAATAAATCTATCTTGACCAACGGTTATGGTGCTGCTTCACAGACAACATTTCGTTACTTATCCTTAAGAAGAGAAGAGGATCGCGAACAAGCCACAACGCTCGACTATAAAAAAGGCGGTTTTTTAACCTCTTTTGACAATAAGACCAAGCAAGCAGGTTTTTATCAATTCAAAGGACAGCATAATGATCCAAAAAGTCTTTTCGTAGAAGCGAAAATCTTCAGGAATATCAGCGCTTCCACAGACAAAGAGACTATCCTCTATACAAAAGAAGATTATGTCAATTCGCCTAATGTCTACACCAATACAGTTAAATTCAAAGACGAGCTACAGCTCTCCAATATCAATCAGCAACAGGGAAATTACAATTGGGGCACAGCTGAATTAATTCATTGGACAACGCCAGAAGGAAATCAGGCTGAAGGTATCCTTTACAAACCGGAAAATTTTGATCCAGCAAAAAAATATCCGATTATCGCTTATTTCTATGAAAAACTTTCCGACGGACTGTATACGTATCAGGCTCCTGCACCTACCCCATCACGATTGAATATTCCTTATTTTGTAAGTAATGAATATTTGGTATTCGCACCAGATATAAGTTATAAAACAGGCCACCCCGGTAAATCAGCTGAGGAATACATTAATTCAGGAATGAAATATCTCGCTCAAAATTCCTGGGTCGACAGTACAAAAATGGGGATCCAGGGACAGAGTTGGGGCGGTTACCAAGTAGCCCATCTGATCACACGTACAAATATGTATGCAGCAGCCTGGACCGGCGCACCTGTTGTCAACATGACATCTGCCTATGGCGGAATACGCTGGCAGACCGGCATGTCCCGCCAATTTCAGTACGAACATACACAAAGCCGTATAGGCAAGACGCTATGGGAAGCTCCGGAACTATATATCGAAAATTCTCCATTGTTCCATTTAGATAAGGTCAAGACACCAGTGGTCATTATGGCAAATGATAACGATGGGGCCGTGCCGTGGTACCAGGGCATTGAAATGTTTACGGCATTGCGTCGACTGAATAAACCTGTATGGATGTTAAATTATAATGGTGATGAGCATAACTTAATGTTACGACAAAACAGGAAGGATATACAAATTCGAGAACAACAGTTTTTTGACCACTTCTTAAAAGACGCTCCTGCTCCTAGCTGGATGAAGAAAGGGATACCTGCTAAAGAAAAAGGAATAGACTGGGGATTTGAATTACAGTAAAAACATTAAAAAAGGTGTGATTTTTAAAAATCACACCTTTTTTATTACTCATAAACTACGTTTTTTAGATTTTTCCATAAAAAATATCAAAAAAAATTTCACTTTTCAACAAAAACACAATATTTTTGAAAAACAAAATCAACAAAACTGTAATTTAACTACAAAATACAAATGTCGAACCTAAGATTCAAAGCAGTAGAAGCAGCAGGCTCACGCCAAATCGCTTCATTTGAAAAAGTTGAAACGAAAAAAGCAACTGACATCTACGGAAAGAATGTTTTTTCCGTTAACAAAATGAAAGACTACCTTCCTAAAAATTCATACAAGGAGTTAGTTGCATCCATTGAAGAAGGACAGATTATTTCAAGAGATTTAGCTGAACATATTTCTCAAGCGATGAAAACTTGGGCGCTTAATCACGGTGTTTCTCACTATACGCACTGGTTTCAACCTTTAACAGGTTCGACTGCTGAAAAACACGATGCCTTTTTTGAACCAGATGAAAACGGCGAAGCAATTGAAAAATTTACAGCTGACGCATTAGTACAGCAAGAACCCGATGCATCTTCTTTCCCTAACGGTGGTATCCGTAATACTTTCGAAGCTAGAGGGTATACAGCTTGGGATCCTTCCTCCCCTGCTTTTATTTATGAGACAGGCGCTGGTAAAACATTATGTATCCCTACCGTTTTTGTTTCCTACACGGGAGAATCTTTAGATTATAAAGCACCTTTATTGAAAGCAATCAATGCGGTAGATAAAGCTGCAACAGATGTCGCTCAATATTTTGATAAATCAGTTACTAAAGTCAATGCTTCTCTAGGTATCGAACAGGAGTATTTCTTAGTTGACCTTTCTTTATATAATGCACGCCCAGATCTTCAATTGACTGGCCGTACGTTATTTGGTCACATGTCTGCTAAAGGCCAACAGTTGGAAGACCACTATTTCGGTGCTATTCCAGAGCGCGTATTAGCTTACATGGTGGACTTGGAAAATGAAGCTTTAAAATTAGGCATCCCTTTAAAAACCCGTCACAACGAAGTTGCGCCTTCTCAATTTGAATGTGCTCCAATGTATGAAGAAATCAACTTGGCCATCGATCATAACCAATTGTTGATGAACGTTATGGAACAAGTTGCTTTAAGACATAACTTCAAAGTATTGCTGCATGAAAAACCATATTCTGGTGTTAACGGATCCGGTAAACACAACAACTGGTCTTTAATCACAAATACTGGTGTTAATCTATTGTCTCCGGGTAAAACCCCTAAAAACAATTTGATGTTCTTGACTTTCTTTGTCAATACAATCAAAGCTGTTTATGAATACGCTGACTTGATGCGTGCTTCTATTGCCAGTGCAAGTAATGACCACCGCCTAGGTGCAAATGAAGCTCCGCCAGCAATTATTTCAATTTTCTTAGGTTCTCAATTAGACGAGTTATTAGAAGAGGTTGAATCTGCTCGTGTCGCTAAAAAAGTGAAAGCAGAAGCTAATTTATGGCATGGTATCCCTAAAGTTCCAGAATTAAAATTGGACAACACAGATCGTAACCGTACTTCACCTTTTGCTTTTACAGGTAATAAATTTGAATTCCGTGCTGTTGGTTCTTCAGCCAACTCTGCTTTACCAATGACAGTGTTGAATGCCATCGTTGCAGCCCAATTGATCGAGTTCAAAACTGAAGTAGACAAACAAATCAAAAAAGGTACTAAAAAAGACCTTGCGATCTTAAATGTTGTCCGCAAATATATCAAAGATTCAAAAGCAATCCGTTTTGAAGGTAATGGATATAGCGAAGAATGGGAAAAAGAAGCTGAAGCACGTGGTCTTTCTAACATCAAATCTACTCCTAAAGCATTAGATGTTTATGTAAAAGAAGAATCTTTAGCATTATTTGAATCACTTGGCATCTATACAAAACGTGAATCAGAAGCACGTCACGAGATCTTACTTGAAAACTTCTACAAAAAATTACAGATTGAAGCTCGTGTCATCGAAGAGATGGTTAACAACCAAATTGCCCCGGCATGTTTCATTTACCAAAATGAATTGATTGAGAATGTCAAAGGATTAAAAGACCTTGGTCTAGCTCAGGCAGCATTCAGCTCTCAATTAAACTTTGTGGAACGTATATCTACACACGTTAATACGATTTTGGAGCAAGCTGAGGCGATGCGTCAAGAACGTAAAAAAGCAAATCAGATCGAAGATGTACGTGAAAGATCAATCGCTTACGATGAATCAGTTAAACCATATTTTGATGTCATTCGCTATCATGTCAACAAATTAGAGAAGATTGTTGATGACAAAAAATGGCCTCTTCCAAAATTGAGAGAGATCTTATTCTTAAGCTAAGATAACTTATAAAAAACAGAAAGAGCATGCTAAATAGCATGCTCTTTCTGTTTTTTATACCATTTTATAGCGCTTTTCCAGTAATTTACCTTATTTTTTTAAGCGACTATCTTCGTCATTGTTACCTGCCTTCTTATTGACAGATTTAATATTCATATTGCCAAAACGATAAGAGATGGACAATCGCACAACCCGACTATCATAGCCATTCCGTATACGATAGTATCCATCTTCCTGATAACTTGACAACCTGCGCTGACCTCTCGTATTCAATATGTCATTCACAGCCAGCTTGACATTCATTTTTTTGTCGAGAAATGTTTTTCCTGCGCCGAGATCAATCCCATAGTAAGATTGGAAACTTAGCACACCATAAACCGCCGGAGAGAAATAGTTAGCCGCTAGCTCCACATTCGTTGTTTCTCCAATTCGGATATCATGAGTGGAACTCACTTGGAAGGACAGCTTTTCCAATTGGCGCTGTGCCCCTGAACGCTCATCAAAACTAAATTTATTGTAAAAAGCAGTAGCATTGTTCGAAATACTCCACCATTTAAACGGCTTGACCGGTATATTGACGTTCATGTTATAATAATCAAAATAAGTCAGGTTTCTATCTGTCTGTGCTATAGCTTTCGTTTCTGGATTACTTTCTATGACTTGGGTAATCGCATCGTTAGTTCTCTTATAGCCCAAACTCAATAAGTAATGCTCTTTGAACGTATAATTTAATTCATAGGAATTGGTATATTGTGGGTTTAAATAGGGATTACCATATTGATAAGTATATTGATCTAGATAGTATATAAAAGGATTCAATGATCCATAATCCGGACGATCTATGCGTCTGCTATAACTCAAACCAAGCTTGTGGTCATCACTAATCTGTTGCTGTATAAATACCGTCGGAAAAAAATCAGTATAATTACGTTTAGTTTGCTGCCCCAAGGTGACCGAATTTCCTAATGAACCGGTATTTTCAACACGAAGTCCGGTTTGCACAGAAAGCTTGCCAAAAGACTTATTTAAACTAAAATAGGCTGCAGCAATATTTTCGTTATACAAAAACTGGTTACTTTGTCCATTATTCCGCACAAACTCCCCATTCTGATTTTGATCCTCGTAAACCAGATTATTGTCCGTTTTTACACGACTATATTTTAAACCCGCCTCAAGCTTAGTGGTTTTATCAAAAGGATGTACAAAATCGGTTTTAAAAACCAGAATTTTTGTCTTAGACAGCATATCATTCCGGAAAATATTTGGTAATTTAAATTCTTGCCAGTTGGCATCCAAAAAGCGGTTACTAACGGTACTATTATCATTATTTTTAGAATCTGAAAAATCGCCGTTGAATGTCAGCTCTGTTCCTAAGGTATCAAATGTCTTTTTATAATTGAGATTATAGGTTAGATAATGATACTTAAAATCTGACAAATTACTTCCAAGCACAATCGAATCAAGCTTTCCTTTTTGGGACGTGATCAGATTACTCCCCTCCCTTGTTGAATGACCATTGCTCACGTTACCATTGACTACAAAACCAATTACATCCTGTTTACCCAAGTTAAAATCTGCCGCAAATTTAAAATTATGGCCTCGATATAGGAACTTCGAATAAGAATCCGAATTGAAAAAGGTCGTCCCTGCTTTGGTTTCTACAGCTCTATCGATATCCAAATCATTAAAACCTAATGTATTTGCATAATTGTAGGAGGCAAATAAATTCGCCCAGTTGTTGCGATTGTTTATCTGAAAACCGCCATCAGCCTTTGTATATTTCCCCTGTCCTAAATTTAAATTTAAACTCACATTACTACCGAATTGTGTATTTTTCTTCGTCTTAATATTGATAATTCCGGCATTCCCAGCCGCATCATATTTAGCCGGCGGGTTTGTCAGTACTTCGATCGAAGCAATGGCATTGGATGAGGTATTTTCTAATAATCTTGATACTTCATCAGCCGAAAGATAGGTCGGTTTGCCATCGATCATTATAATCACATTGCTTTTTCCCCGTAAATTGATCTTTTTATTATCTAAAGTGACACCAGGAACCTTTTGCAAAAGTTCTAATGCGTTATTTCCTGTTGCCAAAATACTATTCTCGACGTTAAGGACAACTTTATCCAGCTGACTTTCGATCAATGGCTTCCTTCCAATAACTTGTGCTTCACTCAATACTTTACTTTCCATTTGTAAACGTATGGTATCTAGTATCTTGAAATCGCCAGTATTCAGCGTCATTTCACTGGAACGATACACGGCGTAACCGATCGAAGATACTTGCAGCATATACTTTCCCTCAGGTATCGCCAATAACTCGATCTCACCATTTTCCTTGGATAACGTTCCTTTTAACAAGACATCGGCAGGCTTACGAAACAATGAAATACTGGCAGCTCCAACGGGTTGGCTATCTTGTCCAACAACTACGGCACGTAATTTTCCGCCGGCTGATTGGGCATAAACAGTCCCCAAAAAAGAGAATAGAGACAACATAACAAATAATAGCAACAATTTAATTTTTTGTGGTTTCATAATGTATTTTCTTTACGCTATCAATTGGATAGTCAACTTTCATAATAATGACAACAAACCTCGTATATTCATTACACCTTGACCAGCAGTAATAGATAGATAGCCCTAATCGCTCGGTAGACCACCCAATAAAATCGGTAAACCACATTCCGCTTAGCGTATTCAAGTCATAAGCATTTTTATAAATATTAATCCGCTCAAAATGGATTATATGAAAAACACATTGAATCAAAATAAAAGTTCAAAAACAAAACAACAATCAAAACAAATAAAAGGTATATAAAGAATATTAAGGATAATATTTGTATTTTTGCACTGAAAATTAGTAAACTGATTGATGAGCTCGCTATCGTTGAAGAAAAGATTCCACCGTATTTATACCAAGATAATCCGTTTTATGGGTGGCGAACATAGTGGCGACGCCCTGCGTAATGTTTCCATCAGCATTTTGCCGAGCTTAGCCATCTATCTTTTAGGGGCGCATGCAGGTACGGCTATCGGTATTGGTGTCGGATCGTTATTAACGACACTCACAGATCCTCCCGGTAACCGAAAAGATAAGCTTTCGTCGGCTCTCGTTTGTATCCCTACCTTTTTTATTGCATCACTTTTTACGGCTCTTGTTTTTCCGTATCATTGGCCCCTGGTCATCTTACTTGGTGCAGCTGGCTTTGTCTGTACGTTGTATGGTATTTTTGGACCTCGCTATGCCGCTATAGGAAACATGACATTGATATTGATGAGTTTTGTGATCGGCATGGCTCCGCAGCATCCATTTGCTGTTAGCTTACAGATTACAGCAGGTTCTATCATCTACTACTTTTTTAGCCTTTTACAAGCGCATATACAGCCCTATCGTTCTTTAAAACATGCAATGGCTAATGGATTTCATGGATTATCTCAATTCCTCCTGATACGGTCTCAATCTTACGATCCCGATATTCCTTTGGATATTACCTACAGCCGCGTGGGAAAAATTCATGGACAAATCAGTGAGCAGCAGGAACAAATCAGATCACTTCTTTTTAGAGAAAAGAAGATCATCAGCCAACAATGGCACAAAAGCAACTATTGGCTCAGTCAAGTCTATGGGCTAATTGACCTGCATGAGTTAATTATTGCGCTTGATCACGATTATGATGCGATCCGCAAGAATCTAGCAGACTCGGGTAGTCTTCCTTTAATTCGTCACAGCATAAAATTATTAGCGTTAGAAATTGACAGCTTTTCGCAACCTACTAAGCGGTTTCGTTATCCACATCAATTATATCATAACAACATTAAAATCAGTGCAATCTTACTAGACTTAAAAAGGATTCAAGAGCAACAGACTGGTGCCGCAAAAAGTATATTGTCCTCGATCATCATCAATATTGAAGCGATTATTGAAGTCCTCCACCGGATTCAGATCGCTTTTTACCAAAATCAAGAAATACAGGATAAGATTGACACCAATGAATATCAACAATTTATCAATCGCCCATTACGGAATCTAACGGATATTAAGAATAGACTGCATCTCAATAATCCTCTTTTTCGATTCGCATTACGCATGGCTCTTCTGTTTGGAAGCGGAGCCTTGATCGGTGTTCTGTTTTTAGATTTTAAATATACCTACTGGATCCTGCTCACTATCGCGATTGTCGCCAGACCAGCCTTTTCAATGACGAAAACACGGAATATTGAGCGTATTGTTGGTACATTCTCAGGGATAATTGTCGGTATATTGTGCTTAATTTCCATTCATTCTCTTCCAGCTCTACTTCTAATAGCGGCTATTGGCCTTTTCGGTTTCTTTTTGTTCAACAGATCAAATTATATGGTCAGTGTTATTTTTATTACCTGGGGCATCGTGATCGCACTGAACTTATTTGAAGGCAATATCAATCTTATTTTGGGCAGTAGAATACTTTTCACCCTTATTGGTGCACTCTTAGCTATCGTTGGTTATTTTTTGATTCCAGTACGCCAAAGTACGGGGGTGGTTCAGTTGGCAAAAGAGGTATCACTTTACAATCATCACTATTTCCAGATCATTCATAACCGGCTTTTAGACGAGCGACAAAGCTCTTTCGATATACGACTGGCTCGAAAAAAAGCGCAAACTGCCATGGCCCTGTTTTCAGACGCTATCAATCAGATGAAAAAGGAACCCGAACAAAAGTGGATAGATTGGCCTCATATACACTATTTTCAGGCGCTCTCCTATCGGATTAATTCGCATCTGGTAGGGCTTTCGATATCGCTTAGTAAAAAGACAAATCATGATACCGTCCATGAAATTCACAGTAGAATTGATGCACTTAAGCCTCTTTTAACAGACTTAAATCAGATAGCAGAAAGCATCCATTTGAAAAAATAGTAAGATCCGACAAACCTACCTATACCAAATTTAGACGAGTTATATGCTGTGTTAATCAACATAGTGTTCAAAATTCTTTTAACTAAAAAATAGCATTTCTTTTGCTTTAATAAAAAAAGAGTTTATATTTGTGTCGTCTTCAAAAGAAGATTTCTAATCAACACCTCCCTTAATCAGCAGGTCTTGATTTATAAAGAAGTGGCGAGAGACTGGCTCAATGACCCACTGGCAACCTTCAATTTGTTTGAAAAGGTGCCAATTCCTGTCCAAAACAATATCGTTTTGGAGCATATAAATGACATAAGACAATGATTATTACATTACTGAAATCCATTAAAAATTCAGGTTCAACACAAGTGAACCGCACGATAAGCGAAAGTGTAACCCATCGTACAACTGTACCGATGCGAATGCGTATGCATATGCACTTCCATGCTTGTTAAAAATCATTTCCGTTTTCTTGGATAAAGATTTAACAGACCCTTCGAGGTGGTGTGTATGCTTCTCTTTTTATTTAGCAAATTCTTTTTGAACCCTTAAAATCTGATATATTATGTCTTCAAACAAAAATTTAAAATTCGAAACGCTTCAGGTTCACGCTGGCCAAGTTGCTGACCCTACTACGGGATCTAGAGCAGTTCCTATATATCAAACAACATCTTTTGTATTTGAAAATGCTGAACACGGTGCCAATTTATTTGCATTAAAGCAGTTCGGCAATATTTATACACGGATTATGAATCCTACTACGGATGTTTTCGAACAACGTATTGCAGCACTGGAAGGTGGAGTTGCAGCTGTTGCTGTTGCATCTGGACAGGCAGCACAGTTTATAGCATTAAATAATATCTTGGAAAGTGGTGACAATTTTGTTGTAGGATCCAACTTATACGGTGGCACATTCAACCAATTTAAAGTTTCCTTTAAACGTCTGGGCATCGAAGCTCGTTTTGCGACTGACGCCGATGCAGATAAAATTGAAGCGCTCATTGATGATAAAACAAAGGCAATCTATGTAGAAACAATTGGAAACCCGAGCTTCAATATTCCAGACTTTGAGAAAATTGCAGCAGTAGCCAAAAAATACGATTTACCATTAATCGTCGACAATACGTTTGGCGCGGGAGGTTATCTTTTTAAACCGCTAGAATACGGTGCTAATGTCGTTGTTGAATCGGCAACTAAATGGATTGGTGGTCATGGTACAAGCATTGGCGGTGTGATCGTTGATGGAGGTAACTATAACTGGGGTAATGGAAAATATCCACAATTTTCTGAGCCATCTGAAGGCTATCATGGACTAGTTTTCTCCGAAATTTTCGGTGAAAATGGACCTTTTGGAAATATTCAATTTGCAATCCGGGCACGTGTGGAAGGGCTTCGGGATTTCGGACCAGCGCTCTCCCCTTTCAATTCATTCTTATTATTACAAGGACTTGAAACCCTGTCTTTGCGGGTGCAACGCCATGTAGACAACACTTTAGAGGTAGCTAAATGGCTTGAGGCGCATCCACAGGTAGAAAAAGTAAACTATCCAGGCTTAAAAAGCTCTCCGAGCTTCGCTAATGCACAAAAATACCTTAAAAATGGCTATGGTGCAGTGCTTTCATTCCAGTTAAAAGGCGACGCGGCGCAAAAAGCAAACGATTTTATTGACAGCCTAGAACTAATCAGTCACTTAGCCAATGTTGGTGACACCAAGTCATTGATTATCCATCCAGCAGCGACTACTCACCAACAATTGAGTGATGAAGATCAAGCCAATGCTGGCGTGTTCAAAGGTTTATTACGCCTTTCTGTAGGAATAGAACATATTGATGATATCAAAGCTGATTTACAACAAGCTTTTGATAAAATTAAATAATCAGATTTTTTCGGCTTAAACTTAAACGTAAAATGAGTAAGCATATTTATCTGCACCCGGAGCCTTTTGTATTTGAAAATGGAAGAGAGCTTACTGATTTACAGATCAGTTATGAAACATTTGGCAAACCCAACGCAGATCGCAGTAATGTGATCTGGGTTTGCCATGCGCTAACGGCCAATGCGGATGTAATGGATTGGTGGTCCGGTCTTTTTGGAACAGGTGAATTATTTGATTCAAACGATTATTATATTATCTGCGCCAATGTCATAGGATCAGCGTATAATAGCAGTAATCCGCTATCTGTTAACCCAGCTACTGGACAGCCTTACTACCTATCTTTTCCTGAATTTACAGTAAGGGATTTGGTCAACGCACATCAATTTCTTGCAGACCACCTGGATATCAAACAAATAGAGATCCTTATTGGGGGCTCATTGGGAGGTCAACAAGCATTGGAATGGGCCGTATCGCACAGTATAGCCATCAACCATCTCATCGTCGTTGGAACAAATGCCGTCCATTCACCATGGGGTATTGCATTCAATGAAAGTCAACGTCTTGCCATTACAACTGATCGAACCTTTTACGCCAATCACCCCGATGGAGGAGCTAAGGGATTAAAGGTTGCCCGCTCTCTGGCATTGTTATCCTACCGTAACTATACCACATATACCAACACGCAAAAGGAAGAGGATAACGAAAAGCTGGATCATTATAAAGCAGCATCCTATCAAAATTATCAGGGTGACAAATTGGTGAAACGCTATAATGCCTACAGCTACTATTACCTGACCAAGGCAATGGATAGCCATAATCTAGGTCGGGGAAGGCTTTCTATCGAATCTGCTTTAGCAAGTATCAATTGTCCGACTTTGGTGCTAAGCATCAATACAGATTTGTTGTTTCCCCCACAAGAGCAACAGTTCATCGCTCAACATGTCCCTAATGCCCATTATCAGGAGATCGAATCTACATATGGCCACGATGGTTTTTTGATCGAAACAAAAAAACTGACGGCAACCATTAGCAGCTTTCTAAGAGAACAAAAAGAGTACATCAACGAATTAGTGTAAGAGAATAAACAATATATAAGAGAATTTAAGAAGAGATATGAGTAATAAATTAACAATAGGGATGTTTGGATTTGGAGTTGTAGGCCAAGGTCTTTACGACATTATCAAAACCAAAAATCTTAATCTGGAAATCAAGAAATTTGTTATTAAAAATGGGGATAAAAAACGCTCACTGCCAGCAGATCTATTTTCCACAGACCCAGAGGCAATTTTAGGAGATCCAGAAATTAACACTGTTGTCGAACTAATAGATGACGCCGAAGCAGCATACCAACTAACTGTTCGTGCCTTGAAATCGGGAAAAAATGTGGTATCTGCCAATAAAAAAATGATTGCCAGCCATTTGGAAGAGCTGGTTGATCTCCAACATGAGTATGGCACAAGCCTATTGTATGAAGGTGCCGTTTGTGGAAGTATCCCCATTATACGGAATTTAGAAGAATACTATGATAATGAATTACTTCATTCTGTCAGCGGTATTTTTAATGGATCTTCAAACTATATCCTATCTAAAGTTTTCAATGAAAATCAGCAATATACAGATGCTTTAAAAAAAGCGCAAGAACTCGGTTTTGCAGAAACTGACCCGACCTTGGACGTGGGCGGATTTGATCCTAAATTTAAAGTGTGTATAGTTGCATCACATGCCTATGGTATCTATGTTAAACCAGACGATGTCTTTAATATTGGTATTGACAAATTGGGGCAGCAAGACATTCGTTTTGCTAAAGAAAAGAACCTCAAAATTAAATTGATACCAACAGCAAAAGAGATCGACGGCAATAAAGTTGTACTTTACGTATTACCACGCCTAGTAGGCAAAGACAGCATGCTTTATAATGTAGAAAATGAGAACAATGGCGTATTGGTGAAAGCAGCCTTTGCAGACGAACAATTTTTCTATGGTAAAGGAGCCGGTGGCCACCCAACAGGTTCTGCTGTACTATCGGATATCGCTGCCCTGCGCTATGGATACCGTTATGAATATAAAAAACATTTAGAATCCAGCACATTAAATTATAGCCAAGATTATTTGATTAAGGTCTATTTGAGATATACAGATGATACGCTGATTGAAAAGTTAAATTTCAGTGAAATCACAGAACGATATTACGCACCAGATTTCAAATATGTCATAGGACATATTAATCTTCAACAAATTGCCGCTCATAAAGCGGATTTGGATCAAGAGGGCAATTTCATTGCTGAAATCGCGTAGGCAATCAACAAACCAACCTACCTTGAAAATAGCCCCGAATGGGGCTATTTTTTATTGCTTAAATTTAGTTGCCTTTCAACTTGAGATCTAAAATCCCACCTTCTACCAGGCGTTCAAAAGGAAGCTGCCAACCTCTCCACAGGCGCTTATTCAACCGAACCTGATCAACAATATAACTATTTGGCTGCTCCTTCTTTACCTGAATGATAAATTTATTTTTTCTTAATTTCTCCGGTAATTGTATCGTTATCCGATCGAAAAGTGGCGAGCCAATCTGAAGCGCGGGCTTCTCGGTGGTGAGACTTCGTACATCGAATAGGCCGATACTCGACAAGACATACCATGCTCCAAGCTGTCCTTGGTCTTCGTCTTGCCCGTAGCCATAGCCATGTATTGCATCATTACCATAAAACTCATTGCAAATTGCCCGTACCCATTTCTGACTTAAATCAGGTCTACAAGAAAAATAGAACAGCCAAGAGATATGCAGGTTCGGTTGATTACCATGATTATAAAGACTTTCAATCCCTGCGAAAGCGTCAATTTGTGTACCACCGCCAAACACATTCTTCTGCGACACCGTAAAAATACTATCCAACCGCTGATTGAACAGGTCCTTTCCAACCAGTTTAACCAATTCCTGTGGGACATGCGGAACATAGAAGGTATACTGCCAAGCATTTCCTTCTTGAAATCCACGCCATGGTTCATAAGGGTTAAAGTTTGAAATGAATCGTCCAGTACTATCCTTTGGTCGCATAAACTTCGTCGTGGTATCGTACAGATTGCGCCATCCATCGGATAATTCCTGAAATTTAATGTAGTCTTTTTGATGCCCCAATGATTTTGCAAATTGTGCGGCTGCACCGGCAGAAAAAGCATATTCCAAGGTATGTGAAGCACCAAAAGGAGATCCGTTCGTCATTAATTCGGGACTACCATGATCATCTTTTATATACGGAGAATAGCCCTTGCGAACGAAAACTCCCACATCTAACTTTCCCGCTCCAGGCAGGCGGTCCTTCGCTTCCAGTTCATTTTTGCGCACCGCATCATAAGCTAGGTTCACATCATAGCCACGAATACCCACATTATAGGCCGCTGCAATTGCCAAACCTGTAAAATTAGTTCCTACACCCGAAACGTATTTACTGTTGGCAATACCGTCTCCTAACCAACCTGCATCGCGATAGACCAACAATTGACTCTGAATCCAGTCGTTGTAATAGTCCGGATAAGCTATGGACCACAACTGAGTCAAGTTCCAAAATGCCCCCCAGATGGCATCGGTATTATAATGATGATGAATAGGTTGCCCTTGTTTATTGACGGCAATCTGCCCTACCGAGCCATCATTTTTGGGATATGCACCATTTACATCGCTTGCAAGCCCCCGGCCAAGTAAAGCATGATACAATCCAGTATAAAATTTTATGCGGTCGTCCGCTTTGCCCCCTTCTACCAAAATTCTTCCCAGCTCGCTATTCCAGGTTTGCAAGGCATTTTTCTTTGCCGTATCAAACGACATATCCTTTGCTTCTTTAATCAAATTCAGTTGCGCATTTTCCACAGAAGTATAAGACAAACCGGTCTTGACTTCGATAGATTCTCCTACCTGGGTATCAAATTTCAGGAACAAGCCAGCTCCCTTTCCTTTTATACGGCTATGTTGATCGAAAGTCGTAGAATCTCTAAATGTTCCAAAAGATTTAGGCTGTTTGTTTATCTCCGCGAAGAAAAACATTTTGACCGTAGCCCCCTGCTGATATTTTTGTACGTATACAGGATTGGTAACCACATATCCCCAGACGTGCTGTTTGTCATAGTTTACTTCAGCATCAACGACTGGGCCACTTTCTCCTATCATATGGCCAATATCGAAAATAAGGTTGGCTTCTTCCGTTTTTGGAAAGGTATACCGATGAAAACCCACGCGTTTGGTTGCAGTGAGCTCCGCAAGTATATTATAATCTTTTAACTTGACGCGGTAATAACCAGAAGTAGCAAACTCATCTTTCTTATCGAAAGCAGAACGATAGCCGCTTTGTGGACGATCAAGTTGACCAGGAGTTGTCTTCAATTTGCCCACGGACGGTGCAAATACCACTCCGCCTACTTGGAATTCGTGAAAATTAGCGAATCCTTCTATTGACCCATGCCTATCATCATACCCCACAGCTTCCCAGCCTGACTTGTTCCCATAGCTTCCATTTGTGCTCGGAGCGAGCTTAGCCATTCCAAAAGGTACTGCTGCTGGCGTATAAAAGAAATATCGGCTATGAACAGATCCAATATTAGGTTTTACAAAAACGGTCAAATCTGTTTTCTGCTGTGCAAAAACAGCCGCCGTACTAACAAATAAACTACAAAAATAATAAATGATACGCTTTACCATTGTTCTCAATTAGGTTCTACAGCAAACTTACAAAAAAATAGAGTATGTATAAACATAAGCTCCATTTTCTTACTCAATTTAAATACAAAAAAGGCCGAATCACAACACCTAAATTTGTAAAATTTTAAATACTAATCAAATAAAGCGTTATAAAAGCTTAAATACTGACATTTTTCCATAACTTTGATTGTACATACATAATAAAATATAACCAGTAAATAAATTCAAAAAAAATACACATCAGACGGCTGATCTTCGATCAAAACCGTGAAGTAGATGAAAATTAACCCTGAAATAGATACAAATTATTGACTGATACACTTGTCAAGCCTAATTAATTACAATAAAACCATAATGAAAAAAAACACCCCATTTTTTAGTCTAATACTTCTGTTACTCGGAACCCAACTATCAGCACAACAAACAAAACCTGACCGTATAGCTCAACTTAAGTTGGCAAAAAGCATTCTAACGGATCAAAACCTAAAATATGTGGACAGCCTTGCCCGAGAGGTCATCAAAGAAGGTTTCAATGCCGGAAGTGGCTACTCACAAATTTGGGCCAGGGATCTCAATACATTTATTGAAACAGCCTTGGAAGAGCGGTCCCAAGCGGACATTAGAGGAGCCATTTTAGTATTCTTTCAGATGCAACAGCCCAATGGTGAAATGGTAGACGGCTATGTCCTCAAGAAGGATTTTACCTGGCACGATGACAAACCTTATTATTCAGAAAATGCGCCCGGCCATGTTGGATTTAAAAATACAGTAGAAACAGACCAGGAAACGTCACTCATCCAACTGCTTGGTAAATATATCCGGAAAACAAAGGATTACAGTATCCTGGAGGAGTCTATCGGTGGAATTTCTGTCAAAGATCGTATCCAACTTATGTTGGATTATTTGAAAAAAGAACGGTTCAACCAAAATTATCAATTGCTTTGGGGTGCGATGACAGCAGATTGGGGAGACGTACAACCCAACGATAGTTTTGGTTGTGACTGGAATGAGCTCTCCAATGAGGCGATCGATATTTATGATAATGCGATGTTTATTATTGCATTGCAGACATTGATTGATATTCAGCCCAACTCTCCGAAGGTGACAGCATGGAAGGGATTAAAAAAGAGTCTCGAAACAAACAGTAGACGTCATTTATGGGATAAGAAAAAACAAAAATTCATCCCTCATATCTACCCTAAGACATCTCCTATCCCAAAAGGATTTGATGAAAATACGATTCATTATCATGGAGGCACCGCCATCGCTATAGAAGCCGGGTTACTTTCCGCTTCAGAAATAAAAACAGTCAATACGCAAATGCTGGAAAACGTGCGGTTATCTGGCATGCCAAGTATTGGATTGACCTTATACCCGACCTATCCGGTTGGATTTTTCATCGGCGGAATGGCTCAACCTTACCAATACCAAAATGGTGGTGATTGGACCTGGTTTGGCGGGCGGATGATCCAACAACTCGTTTTAAACGGCTTTTATCAAGAAGCCTATGCAGAACTTCAACCGATGATCGATCGGGTTGTGAAAAACAAAGGATTTTACGAATGGTATGGTCAAAATAACGTCCCTAGTGGATCAGGGAAATTCAAAGGTTCAGCAGGAGTGCTGAGTAAAGCAATAGCTCTCCTTGAAAGCTGGGCTGAAACTACCGTAGAAAAGAATCATTAAAAGAATAAATAAATTAGCTGTTCACTCATCCAATTGATCAATTTAAAAAGGATGAGTGAATTACTTAATAATCTCTTCTGCTTTCAACGGTATAGGTAAAACTTTCCGCGCGGTAGAACCCTAAATTATATTCAATTGGCTTTCCAGATTGGTCAAATACAAAGCGCTTGCGGGACAGAATAGGATCACCGATATTAATCTCCAATTTATCAGCTATAAATTTATTTGCAGCCATTGCATCCAGCTCTTCCTGAGAAAGATCTGCAACGACGTGATAATCTGCTTCTAAGATCTCATATAAAGGTCTCTTAAAATCTTCATCTCCGTTTAAACCTATACGCGGATGGAAGTAAGAGATAAAATAAACAAATGGATCATCTTTCTTTCCTCTCAAACGTTCTAGTTTTAATAGCTTCTGATCCTCATCTACATTAAAAAACTTCGAAACAGCTTTGTCCGGAACAACCCAGCTGACGTGAAGCTCAAAATTCTTCACCTCAATCCCACGGTTTTTCATCTCTTGTGAGAAACTTAACCAGTTCTTGGATTTTGAACTGAATTTAGAACTAGCCACCTTCGTTCCTATCCCCTTCTTTCTAATTAGCAGCTCCTCATATACCAGTTTATTGATCGCTAAACGCAAAGTAGAACGGGAAATTGCCAATCTTTTTGCTAATTCAATTTCATTGGGTAATAATTTCCCCTCTATATATTCAGGCTGCTTAATTAAATCGCGTAACAAATTCTCTGCTTGTATATGCAGCGGAACAGGACTTTTATGATCTATTTTTAAATTCATCATTTGGATTGCTTGTGCTAAAATAAGATTTTTTGCATAATTAAAAAAATAGATATATGTTTGTATGTATATACATATTAATATAAACCGTAGATGTCAAAGAGATTTATCATCATTTTATGTATCGTTTCACTTGGAGGACTCCTTTTCGGTTTCGATATGGCTGTAATTGCAGGTGCTTTGCCATTGGTGAAGCAATTTTTCGGACTATCTCCTGCTCAAGAGGGCGTTTTTGTCAGTTCAGCCTTGCTAGGCTGTATTGTTGGTGTATTTTTCACAGGACCATTAACAGATAAATATGGCCGAAAACCCGCCTTTATTACTGCGGCCCTGCTTTTTTTATTCTCAGCAATTGGCTGCGGATTCAGTTCTTCTTATAGCATATTAATTGCAAGTAGAAGCATTGGAGGCTTGGGTGTTGGAATAGCCTCAATCGTTGTGCCCTTATATCTCGCGGAAATATCGCCAAGCAAATTTAGAGGAAGGTCAGTCACCTGTTACCAGCTCGCTATTACATTCGGTATCCTATTTGCCTATATCAGCAATTATTTGATTCTCGAATATAGTTCCGCACAGCAAAATGAACTGTGGCGAAATATGTTTTTAGTTGGCGCAATACCGGCTTTATTGTTATGCATTGGAGTTTACTTTATTCCTGAAAGTCCGCGTTGGCTTTCTAAAAATGGACGAAACACTGAAGTTGCAGCAATCAGTGCCACATTAGGACTATCGGATATACAAGAGGTCAGCCATGTTTCCTCGAAAGGAAATTTACGTGATCTGTTCTCTCCTATTTATCGCAAAGCCTTTCTATTGGGCTTATTCCTCCCTTTATTTTCACAGCTCAGTGGAATCAACGCAATTGTTTATTATGGTCCGAGCATATTGCTTGAATCAGGTATTTCATTAAACAATTCCTATCATGCCCAGTTATTCTTTGGAGCCGCCAATGTGCTATTTACTTTCTTTGCCATCTGGAAGGTTGATAATTGGGGTAGACGTCCCTTATATCTTTTGGGAACTGTAGGTGCTACCGTAAGTTTGCTGGTTACTGGTTATCTTTTTAATCAAGGTCAAGTCAATAATATAGCATTGATTATCGCGATACTTTCATTTTTATTTTTCTTTGCTTTTTCCATTGGCCCACTAAAATTTGTCGTCGCAGCCGAAATCTTCCCTAATGCCATCCGGGCTCGTGCCATGGGTATCAGTATTATGGTGATGTGGATTTCCGATGCGATCGTGGGGCAACTAACGCCTATTCTTCTCGCTTCCTGGGGAGCCCGCTATACGTTCTGGTTGTTTGCATTTTTCTGTGCCATCGCTTTCCTTGTTGTACTTGGATTTCTTCCAGAAACGAAGGGCAAACCTTTGGAGGAGATCGAAAAATTCTGGATTGAAAAACACAACAAAAAATCAACAAACAAGTAAGCAAAAAGCTATTTATTCCAACATCATTCATTTGCAATAAAAAATTACATCAATATGTATTCTAATACTCAAACAAAACCTTTTCAGTACGAAATCGCGCCGACGTTTCCAGTTCAAGGATCCTTATCAAATTCTTACCAAGATCTTGTTGCACATCTCATTACACATAATATACATAGCATTGATGGTTTTGTAGGTGTTAACTGGGACACAATCATCCCCAACCTGAAGCAAGAATTTGAAAAACAGGGCATAGCCGCACGATTTATTGCGATGGATTCTGCCTTAAAATCGGAATCAGCCATCCAGGATATTGTCTCCCCCTACCTAGGCGGCAATGATCCATTGTTCGGAAAAAAAACCGGGATTCAGCTCATTGAATACTTTGATAACCAAAAGCTTGCGAACCTTCAAACCATACGAGCAAACGCCGAATCAACACAAGGCGAGTATACCATCTTTTATGGTCCTGGAGCATCATTAGTTGATACGTCTAGTCAACTGATGTTTATTGACCTGCCTAAAAACGTGCTTATTCAACGCATGCGTAAGGGAGAAGCTTTAAACTTAGGCTGTTCAACACAAACCAATCAAAAGGAAACCTATAAGCGTTATTATTTTGTCGACTGGGAAATATTGAACCGACATAAAAGATCCATCTTGTCCCGTGTCGAAATTCTTGCCGATCAACAATCGTCCCACAGCTTACCATGGATTACGGGGAAGGATCTACGCGATACATTGCAAACCATGTCCCAAAATTACTTCCGCGTACGACCAACTTTTGAACCCGGAGTATGGGGTGGACAGTGGATGAAAGAGCACCTTACAGGCATCGATCAGGATGTCAAAAACTATGCATGGTCCTTCGAAATGATTGTCCCCGAAAATGGTATTTTGCTCGAAGCAGATGGACATACTCTCGAAATTTCATTCGATCAATTGATGTTTCAAGAAAGTGCCAATGTACTCGGTCATGCACAGCAACGTTTCGATGTTGAATTTCCAATACGCTTCAATTTCCTGGACACCTTTGATGGCGGCAACCTATCCATTCAATGTCACCCCAGTCCAGCTTATGCAAAAGCAGAATTTGGAGAAAACTTCACACAGGACGAATCATACTATATCGTTGATAGAAAAGAGGACGCAAAAGTGTATCTAGGCTTTCAGCAAACAATTGATGCAGACAAATTTCGCTCAGCTTTAGAAGAGAGCTTCCATAGCGGAATAGCTATGGATATCGAGCAATATGTTCAAAAATTCGAATCCAAGAAACACCAGTTATATTTGATTCCACATGGTACCGTACATTCTTCCGGAGAGAATAATCTCGTACTCGAAATCAGTGCAACACCTTATAATTATACCTTTAAAATGTACGACTGGGTGCGTCCCGATTTAGATGGGAAACCACGTCCATTAAATATTGATAGAGCATTCGCTAACCTCAATTTTAGCCGGAAAGGTGATGTCGTAAAAAACACACTGCTATCTCAGCCCAGTGAAAAAGTCCTTGATGCGCAAACAACAAGAATACATTTGCCAACACATGAAGATCATTTCTACGATGTTTTTAGATACGAATTCGATCAGGATGTTTCGATTGAAACGCAAGGACAGTGTCATATCATGATGCTTGTCGAGGGCGAGGCAATTGAGCTGACGACAGCTAATGGCATGAAAAGGGTCTTCCATTATGCCGAGACTTTTGCCGTTCCTGCTGCTGCTGGGTCCTATACATTGCGTAATTTAGGAAACGGTAAGGCAAAGGTTATCCAATCTTTTGTCAAAGAATCCAAATGTTAATCAAACCATTATTATAAACAAACAGCACAATGAGAACTATATTTTTTGCATTATCTTCATCGCTCCTATTACTGTCCTGCCAAAACGCGGGCAGTAAAGCATCTACGAACAATTTACAAGACAGCATCCAAAAAGATAGCAGCTTCCATATTGTCAAAGATATGGCTACGAACATCATCAAAAGCGGATTCAATGCGGGGGATGGATACAGTGAGGTATGGATTAGAGACTACAATACATTTATCACCTTAGCAACAAAAGTACATCCCCATGAAAAGATCAAAGATCAATTGGCTTTGTTCTTTAAACTACAAGGTTCTGATGGTAATATTGCCGATGGTTTTGTCAAAAAGTCCAGCTTAAAAAATGGCGTATCGGACTATTACACAATCACCAGCACCTTGGCTCCTGATTATGCTGCACACAAAAACACCGTTGAAACAGACCAGGAGTCCTCTTTAATCCAAGCGGTACATAAATACATCGTTGCAACTAAAGACAAAGCTTTTCTCAATGAAAAAATTGGTGATGCAACTGTAAAGGATCGCATGGAACATGCTTTGCAATTTTTATTGGACAAACGTTATAATGATACTTATGGTTTAATTTGGGGCGCAACTACGGTTGATTGGGGCGACGTTCAACCCGAGCATGACTGGGGTGTACATCTAGATGAAAATTCGCATATTGCTTTGGACATCTACGACAATGCGATGTTTTTGATCGCCCTTGACAACTACATGGATCTACTTCCTGAGAAAAAAGAAAAATGGGGAAAAATCAGAGCTTCCATAGCAAGTAATACCATGAAACACCTTTGGGATGAAAAGAACCAAAAGTTTATTCCCCATATTTATATCAAAGGCTCTCCATTTGCAGCTGATTTTGATGAAAATCAAATCTATTATCATGGTGGAACAGCAATCGCTATTGAGGCTAATTTACTCAGCAAAGAGCAAATAAAAATTTCATTGGATAAAATGATTAAAAATGTAAAAGACGCTGGTGCAGCAACAATTGGACTTACCGTGTATCCAACTTATCCGGCAGGCTCGTTTAAAAACAAAGGCATGTATCCGTATGGTTACCAAAATGGTGGAGACTGGACCTGGTTCGGTGGGCGTATGATTCAGCAGCTCGTTAAAAATGGTTTTCAACAGGAAGCTTATGAACAAATACAGCCGATGCTTGCCCGTGTTATCAAAAATAAAGGTTTTTATGAATGGTACACAAAAGATAACAAACCAGAGGGTTCAGGAACTTTTAGAGGTGAAGCAGGTGTGCTTTACGATGCCATCGAATTATTAGAAGGTGCTGGCAAGAAATAAAAAACAGCTTATCGTGATGCAAAAAGAGCAGCAGTCCAAATTCCTGCTGCTCTTTTATTTGAAATCGTCACCTTAGCATTCCTATTTTATATTACTCTAAAGCCTTTTTACATTCTCCTTTGTATACTCGCTTCCTATCTGCTAAAATATCCTGTTTATTTTTCCTTAAATTACTTGTCCATGTCACCCAATCGTTAAATTGTACAAGAGCATTCCATTTGGATCGCGGATTTTCATCGTGTGGCCAACAGGTCCAATAACAGCTCAAAACCTGATTGTATCGGTTTCAATAAAAGGCAAACTATAATTACCGGTATCTGCCTTAATCTTAGCATTCAACTGCTTTATCGCAGCGACTTCCTGATTTACCGTCTTATAGAGATAGACGTTCTTTAAACTCGGAAGCTCGTTCAGTTTTGATAAACCTTTTGATGTAACTTTTGTGCCTGTCAGATTCAAATACGTTAATTTTGACAGGCCTTTCAGCTGGTTCAATCCAGCATCGGAAATTTTTGTATTTTCCAGATGCAGACGGGAAAGAATGGGCATCGCCGAAAATGTTGAAAAAGCAGGATCTGTAACAGCCGTATTTCCTAATTTCAGCTGTACAATATTATCCTTAATGGCTAACAATTCCTGTAGGTCCTTATCATTAAATTGAGGATAATTAATCGCATTAACCAACACGAAGTTATTATCTTTTGCAACTTGGATGATCTTAATACCCTTAGCCTGCCAAGCATCAACTTTATCTTTTGGCAAAGCTGGTGCTGCTGGTAGATCAGCATACAATACAGCAGACTCCTCTTTTTCCCCTGTTTCTAATTTTTTCAACAAATGAGCTATTTCCTCCGTTTGTGGTATTTCATGCACTTTTTTATCAAAATTGGCTCCTTGATCAATCCACCAGGCAATCAGTTTTATCTGATCAGCGGTTATCGGTGTACGACCTTTAGGGGGCATACGTTTCTTATGTCCCTCGGGCAACACCAACCGGGCATATAATTCACTCTTTTTCGAATCATTTGAATTTAGTACTGTGCCGTTCTCTCCTCCTTTTAACAAATTCTCTTTTGTATCCAATGCCAGTCCCCCTTCCTGCTTTCTTTGCCCATGGCAGCTTTGACAACGCTGTTTTAGAATAGGTTGAATAATTCCCTTATAGGCTTCTGCTTCTTGCACATTTTGAACGATAAGAACCTCCTCTTTAGCTTCCTCCGTTTTAAACAGCTTTTTAAGTGCTACCGGCATAGCTTCCACAAAGTAACCCTTTCCATGTGTCAGTGTTCCACCGTAGTGTCCAGTCACCCCAATTAAGAGCACCAGGATGAAAAAAAGCCAAAAGCGAAATGCACCAGGAGATTCCTTACGATAAAGAAACCAAAGCAATAAACTACTGATAGCCAAGGCAATGCCCAGCCACTTGTGATAGCTCAGGACATCCTCCTCATAACCTCCATTTCGTGAAAGAAGATAACCCGATAAAGCAGCTACTATAGCGGCGATAGTCCCTAGGAATAAGGAGAGCTTAATAGCAGGCAAATACATATCTCCGCCTTTAAACTGAGTCCTAATTGCCATAACAAAAGCCAACAATAATATGCCTATCGGTAGATGGACCAAAAGCGGGTGAAATCGTCCCGAAAAGTCCAATAATTCATCAAAGAAAACTATCATTCTTTATATCTGTCTTTGAGTAAATGCAACATATAAACATTGATTGACCATTGATCGGCCACCGGTTGTTGTGTAAATGGTAATGTGGGTAAATAACCCGCTGGACCAAACTCGGTCGTTATGGTCAATAACTTCACCCCATTTTCCTTGTGCTTAGCAACAACTTTATCCCACCAGGTCAAATGTTGTGCAACGATATTCTTCCATTCAGGAGCCGCGGGGTCATTGACTTGTGGTCCTTCGGGATGCCCAATTCGTGCATGAATGTGCTCCGTTCTGGAAAGCGCTTTTGTTACAGCCTCGGTCTGATCAGAAAGCATTGATTCGTGCACATTGCACCAATGCGAGATATCCAATGCAAGTTGTAAGGTCGGAATCTTCTCTAAATATTCTTTTGTCACATGAGCTGCAAAACTAAATCTTCCGCGATGAGTCTCATGATAAACGGGGATGTGGTACTTATTTTTAGCCGCATCGGCAAGCTCAATCAATGTTTTATTCTGCTCAAAAGAGTAATAATCTTTACCTGTATGGCAATTGATATAATCGGGTTTCAGCTGTGCTGCTTCATCCAAATTACGCTTAAAACTTTGTTTATATTCCTCATAAGTTCCGCCCGATCCGCCTGAAAGCAATCCTAAACTCAATCCATATTTATGTAATGCATCGATCATCTCCTTGCGCTCATTTGGACTACCAGGTAACCAGGATTCGACACCATCGTAACCAGCATTTTTCACCCGGAGACAGAACGTATCCCAGCAATCGCTATTTCCCCAATTGGTGCAATAATATTTAATGTGTAACTGCTGGGCAGTCATGGATAGAAAACTGCTCATAAATAAAATTAATACTAGAAGTTGTTTCATATTTTAAATTATAGCTTGAATAAGTTCACCCTCTACATCTGTCAATCTGAATGGTCTTCCTTGAAAATCGTATGTAAATTTCTCATGATCAAAACCCAAAAGATGGAGCATGGTCGCATGGACATCGTGTACAGAACTACGCCCTTCTACCCCAGCGAACCCGATATCATCGGTTTGACCGTAACTTATGCCATTACGAACTCCCCCGCCTGCCATCCAGATGGTATAGGCGTCTGTATGATGATCGCGTCCCAGGAATGGCATATCGCTGTTGTCCCTATTTTCTTGCATCGGTGTGCGTCCAAATTCCCCTCCCCACACGACTAGTGTTTCTTCCAGCAAACCACGTTGTTTTAGATCCATAATCAATGCGGTCATTGGTCGATCTATCTCCCGGCATTTATTTTTAAAGCCAAGATCAATCGAATCCGCGGGATTAGTACCGTGACTGTCCCAACCCCAATCAAATAACTGAACGAATCGTACCCCTTGTTCTACGAGTTTCCGAGCCAAAAGGCAATTATTGGCAAACGATTCTTTACCCGGCTCAGTTCCATACAATTCGTGAATATAAGCAGGTTCATTATTGATGTCCATCACTTCAGGTACGGCTACCTGCATTTTATAAGCCATCTCATATTGTGCAATCCGCGACAAGGTTTCTGGGTCTTTAAAGGTATCGTATTCTGTTTTGTTGACGTTATTTATGGCATCAATTAAATCACGCTTCATATCCCTTCCCATTCCTTCAGGATCGGCAATATACAATACGGGGTCACCCTTTGAACGACATTGAACGCCTTGGTATACCGATGGTAAAAATCCACTTCCCCAGACACTTTTTCCTGCATCCGGCGTTTTACCTCCCGATGTTAACACAACAAATCCGGGCAAATTGCTATTTTCAGATCCCAGACCATAAGTTACCCATGAACCAATGCTTGGCCGACCGAGACGGGCACTTCCCGTATGCATAAACAATTGCGCTGGACCGTGATTGAACTGATCGGTATGCACGGCCTTCAGAAAACTCACTTCATCAACAACTTTACTAAAGTGAGGCAAATGATCTGATACCCAAGCCCCACTTGCTCCATACTGTTTAAAAGTAGCCTGTGGCCCCAACATTTTTGGAATCCCACGAATAAAGGCAAATTTCTTTCCTGCGAGCAAGGACTCGGGACAAGGTTGATTATGTAATTTCTGCAATGCGGGCTTGTAATCAAATAACTCCAATTGTGATGGAGCTCCCGCCATATGCAGGTAAATGACACTTTTAGCCTTACCTGGGAAATGAGGTGGCTTGGGCACAAGTGGATTGAGTGCATTCAGATCCAACTTTTCTGCTGATTTTGACTGTCCCCATCCATTACAACTCGTCAACAAACTACCCAAAGCAATACCTCCAATACCGGCCACACAATCCTTTAGAAAATGTCTTCTTGTGACAGCCTGCAATTCAAATTGTTGCGCTTCTTTTATTAGCTTATTTAGATCTTTCATCTGACTATCATTATGTATGAACGGGCTGTGTCGCTAAAATTTTAGTCCGCAGCTTTAGCTCATTTCGGTTTATATTCTTATTATTTCATAGGCCTTATCCTTCTTAACAAAAGACTTCGTTTTCATACAAAAGCCCTTATCCAGAAGTTTCAATTCCTATTTATTATTCCATTATTTATGATTTCGTTAAAAACTCATCCAGATTCAACACTGCATTGGCAACAAGCATGTAGGCAGCTTTTGAAGGCAGGACCTTTACATTGCTTTTTGCTAAATCTTCATTCAAAAATTTGGCTGCCGAATCAGGCTTTTTGTTGAAATCAATCAACGCTTTTTGATAAAGATGTTCTAGCTCTTTGAGTTTCTTTTCATCGGCATCCTTCAACATTGCACGTTTATAACCGATACGGATACCATTTCTAAGGTTTCCATTTCCCTCCTTTTCCATAATAGCCCCCAGATGTTTAGCTGCTTCGAGGTAAACAGGATCGTTTAATGTGGCGAGCGCTTGCAGCGGTGTATTGGTACGGATACGGTCGACCAAACAAACCTCCCTACTCGAAGCATCAAAAGAAACAAAGGAAGGGTAAGGACTCGTACGCTTTAAAAACGTATAGATGCCCCTTCGGTATTGATCTTCTCCAGCACTTTTGACCCAGGACTCACCGCTATATACAGTCATCCATACCCCATCCGGTTGGTATGGCATTACACTTGGTCCGTACATTTTATTGCTGAGCAATCCACTTACGGCTAAAGCCTGATCACGAATCTGTTCGGCAGATAATCTAAAGCGAGGTCCCCTTGCCAAATAATAATTCTGTGGATCCTTTTCAAAATTGGAATTGTTCAAGCTAGAGGACTGCTTATAAGTTCCGGATAATACCATCTCGCGGATCAATTTTTTAACGCTCCACTTTTTGGTATTCATCAGATCTAAGGCAAGATAGTCTAGTAATTCTCGGTGAATTGGCGGAATGCTCTGTGTGCCCATATCTCCTAATGGTTCAACTAGCCCCCGACCAAATAGTTGAGCCCATACGCGATTAACTAAAGTCCGCGCTGTCAACGGGTTTTCCTTACTGACAATCCACTGCGCAAAACCCAAACGATTACGTTGAGCCCCCTTAGGGAAACTATTCAGTGATGCCGGAACTGTAGGCTGCACTTCCGCACCTAGCGACAAGCGGTTACCACGAATAAATACATTGGTTTTACGATGCATGTCTTTGGGATTTTCAATCATGATTGGTACTCCCTCAGGTTGCATGTTGACCAACTGGAGAAAAGTCTTTTGAAAATTCATATTATCCAGTGACTTTTCATGTGGAAAGTTCTCGCGAAATGCAAACCATTCAATCATGCAAATCGGCTGTCCATGAGTGACAGATGGATTCTTGAAAACCAGATATAAGTCATGTACACCACGAGTCGCACTTATTGGAGACTGAATCACCTGTCTTCCATTCGTACTCGGCAAATCAATAACGGCAAGTATTGGTCCGCTAGGTTTATCCAAGTGAATTTCCAATTTTCCACCTACCGCACCTGTCCAGAAATTCATGAAGAATTGCTGTTTATTATACAGGTTTATTGCCCTTAATCGAGCCGATCCTCCACTTCTCACCCCCAACCATTTCGTATCATAAAGCGCACCATCTACTATTTGGTCACTGTAATGCGCATGGACTTTGGGCTCAAGGGTGTGAAGGAATAGATCTGTTGATTTTACCAAGCTTGCATTTCCTGTAGTCGACAACCACCTCTTTATACTGTCAATTCGCTTTTCATCCTGTGCAGTATAAAAACGCAGTTTAGGATGATCACCTTGGGTATCTTCATCTCTGGTATTGTTAAAAAAAGCTAACGATTTATAATACTCTTCAAATTTAAACGGATCATAAGTATGACTATGACATTGCACACATTCAAAGGTCGTACTCAACCATACTTGATATGTTGTATTTAAACGATCCAAAACCGCAGCCATTCGAAATTCCTCGCTATCGGTCCCGCCTTCATCATTATTCATGGTATTGCGATGGAAGGCGGTTGCGATAAGTTGATCCTTGGTTGGTTCCGGGAGCAAATCCCCAGCGAGCTGTTCTATCGTAAATTCATCATAAGGCATATCCTGGTTTAAGGCCTTGATGACCCAATCCCGATAAGTCCATATCGTGCGCGAACCATCCTTCTCGTAACCCTTCGTATCCGCATATCGCGCCATATCCAACCACCAACTCGCCCACTTTTCGCCATATTTCTGAGAAGCCAACAAACTATCTACCCGTAAGGTATAAGCATCATCGCGCTGATCTGCTTCAAAGGCTTGAATTTCTGCCAACGTGGGTGGGATACCAATTAGATCCAAATACACTCTCCGAAGCAACATTGCTTTATCCGCTTCATCTGCAAAGGATAATTTCTTCTCCTTCATCTTATCCAAAACAAAAAAATCAATCGTATTGTTCACCCCTTTAGGCTTAACACCAAATATACTGAGCAACGAAAAAGGTTTAGGTATCTCCGTTTCCTGAGGTGTTGTATAGGCCCAATGCTCTCCCCACTTGGCTCCCTCATCGATCCATCTTTTGAGTATATCAATTTCATCGTCATTCAGTTTAGGGGCATTGTAAGGCATACGCAATTCAGGGTCATCGGAAATTAGTCTCTTTACCAGTTCACTGTGTTCGCCATCGCCACGAATAATTGCTGATTTGCCTGACTCGGCTTTGGCGAATGCTTCATTTTCAAAAAGAAAACTTAAGCCACCATTTTTCTTAACCCCACCATGGCATGTGATACAATGTTTATTCAAAATCGGTTTAACATCAGCGCTAAAATCAACTGGCTCTTTTTTTCCAAAAGTCAAAAAGCTTGTACCACTAAGCACAAGCGCCAATAATATTAGCACCAAAATCTTTTTTTTCATAGCCTTGGGATATATCTATTCTGTATTATTTTAGGTTTATGCACTCCTTCCAAAGAAAACAGTATTCATTTTCTTCGTTAGGAACGACCGAAACTAAGGGATAAAATCACCTATTCCGAATAGCATAAATTTAGCGAACAGCACTCAATTATACTAAAACTAGATTAACAGAAACATAAACAATATTACCATCGTTAGGCTAGGAAGTCGAGAAAATAGCCTCCAATATCGATCAAAAAACTGAATACATTCTCCTAGAGCATCTTTTTTATCCTCCTCCAACCATCTGTGTCATAAAGTATAACAATTTCGATACTCATCCTCCTTTTTAATATTTTGGAGGCAAATAATTCCACATCGGAACAAAGACATTGCAAACAAAGATGAAAATACAAGTGAAGTAAAAGAGAATTGCAAGAAATATACCGGGAGGTATTATCTAATTATAAATGACTATTTAGCAAAAAAGCGCTCCAACCGAGTGTTGAAACGCCTTTTTTATTTATATGAATCTACAATTTATGCAAACTCAATCAAAAACTCCTCTTTTGGAAGTCTAAACTTTTTCAGCTTCAACAGCCAGTCTTGTTCTTCCATCCGATAGCCTAATGGAAGCATAACGGCACTCTTCAAACCCAGTTTATCCAAACCAAGCAGTTCATCCAATTCCACATTTGAAAAACCCTCCATTGGTGTGGCATCAATGCCCAATTCTGCTGCCTGTGCAATTGCCAAACCAAAAGCAATATAAGCTTGCTTGGCCGCATGCGCCGCTTGCTGTTCTTCAGTAAAACTTGCAAACTGTCCTTTTAATCTATTTTTATATTCGTCAGTTGTGTCTAACGGCAAGCCCCTCAACGTATTCATTTGGTCAAATGTATTGTCAATACGTTCATCAGTATATCTATCCCATGCTGCGAAGACCAATAAATGCGAACTATCCGCGACAATTTGTTGCCCCCAAGCCACTGGTACAATTTTTTCTTTTAATTCCTGATTCGTAATCACAATTACACGAAACTGTTGAAGTCCAGAAGAGCTGGGCGCCATACGTGCGGCTTCCAAAATCTTATTTAAATCTTCCTGAGCGACCTTTTTCGTAGGATCGTATTTTTTTGTGGCATAGCGCCATTCCAATGTGTCTAATAATGCCATAATTTTTTTATTTTAAATGTTCAATAGCAACCTAATAAAGTTAAGTAAAGATACATAAAAAGTTACATGTCTAAACATCAAAATACAGGACGATAACAATAAAAAACAGGACAAAAAACAGCCTATTTTCAATTACCTATATTGGATTTTTATGAGGAAAACAGCACGTATTTGCCGCTAATCGGAAGGAAATCTTTATTTTATTCAATTTTATTAAGACCTTTGTATGGGTTTAGATCTCATTAGAACAATAAGGTCTTCAACGATTTATTCCACAAAAAATAGAACTTAACAAAATCAAGAAAACAGAGCTTATTAGCTTCACGATAAAAAATCAACAATGTCAATAACAAACGAAACAGAGCTAACAGGTATACAAAAAGCGAGCGATGCTGTTGCTCAAACCTTAAAATCCATGATAGTACATGCTCGAGTGGGCATGTCAACTAAAGAGCTCGACGAATATGGGGCCGAAATATTAACGAGAATGGGTGCAAATTCTGCACCTGCCCTCACTTATGGTTTCCCCGGATACACCTGTATTAGTGTAAACAATGAATTTTGCCACGGTATCCCCACAGCAGAACGGATATTAAAAGAAGGCGATTTGATCAATATCGATGTATCTGCCGAACTTGATGGGTATTGGGCTGATAATGGCTGCTCCTTTGTTATAGGAAAGGATATACATCAACATGAAAAACTGGTAAAAGCATCCAAAGAAATTCTTCAAAAAGCAATCAGTCATATTCGAGGCGGTGTAAAGATAGCCGACATTGGGCATCTCATTGAGACAGAAGCGAAAAAAAGAGGTTATAAAGTTATCAAAAACCTTGGTGGGCATGGTGTAGGAAAAAGCCTCCACGAAGAACCTGATGAATTGCTTAACTACAAAAATCGCTTCGACCAACGTAGATTTCGAAAAAATACGGTTGTTGCCATTGAAACCTTTATTTCGACCACTTCCACCTATGCAACTGAAATCGAGGATGGCTGGACAATGGTTGGAGACAAAGGCGGTTTCATGGCACAACATGAACACACGATTCTTATTACAGAAGGCTACCCTGTCATATTAACTGAACAAAACGCTATTTTTTAAGCACTGATAACACGTATCAACAGGTCTTTTCGAAAAGTTTATAGAAGACAATCGAAAAGACCTCGTTTTCGGGAGACGGACTCCTAAATCCGCAACATCGGTCCAATCTTCGCTATCTCAGAAATAAAATCTGCAAAAAAAATTAAGGGGCCTCCCATAACGGGAAAACCCCCAAATAATATATTTTTATGGCTAAATAGTGTCACTCTCAAACAAGTCAACTTTTCAGAAGGATCGCTACAGCAGTAAAAGTAGATTATTCTTTTCAAGAAAAAAGTGATAAAAATCACTTTTAACAAAATTTTTATTCTTATTGTCAAAATTTTGCTTCCATTTCATTCCGATAAGATGCAAAATGCATTTATTGTATCCTTAGCAGTTCCGAAAACAGCAAATATTACAAAAGCTCTATTCATATTTCCAAAAATATTCTTTTTGAATATTAGTGACAATTAGTGCGCTATTAATCATCTACATTATAAATTAAGTTTAAAACAAAATTAAGATGATGTAGGAAGATGTAATACCAAAAATCACCAAATCCTACCATTTTGATAAGAGCGATAAGATGGGATTAAGTAGGAAGTTATGTAAATGTTTTACATAATTTCGATCAAAAAATCACCAACAAAAGCTAACTTCGCTGGATATATACGTCACAGACAGGTGATAAATTGCAATAATAAATAGCATGACATTGAAAGAATTACAACACAGCAAAATATATGGTGCAGATAACGGTGGCACTCCATTAATTGTCCTCCATGGGCTTTTTGGTATGGCAGACAACTGGGGATCCTTTGGTCGTAGTTTCGGAGAGAAAAGACAGGTACATTTACTCGATCTTCGTAATCACGGAAGAAGTTTCCACAGTGAAGATATGTCGGTGGAAGTTATGGTAGACGACCTGCTGGCCTATATAACATCCATTGGAGCCGATAAAGTACTATTATTGGGTCATTCATTAGGCGGAAAAGTAGCGATGCAATTTGCTATTGACCATCCAGAAAAGATTGAAAAACTGATCATCGCTGATATAGCCCCGAAAGCTTATCCTCCACATCATGAGGATATCTTCAAAGCGCTATCTGCTGTAGATATTACAACACTAGAAAACAGGAAAGATGTACAAGTAAAGATTGAACACTATTTGAGTGATCCGGGTGTTATCCAATTTTTATTAAAAAATGTATATATCAGAGAAGATCGGAAATTAGACTGGCGCTTTAATCTGGATGTTTTAAAAAATAAATATACGGAGTTCATCACCGTCGGGGTAAAATCAGGAATATTCAACGGCCCCACATTATTTCTGCCAGGAGAGAAATCAAGATATATATTACCTGAAGATAAAATTAAGATCAGGGAGCAATTTCCAAATGCCGTATTTAAAACAATTCCTAATGCCGGTCACTGGGTTCAAGCCGAAAATCCACAGGCTTTTGACGCATTCGTTGCTGAGTTTTTAGATCAATAAAAATGAGATACATTGAATGTCCACTCCTCTTTGTTGGTCCTTAAAACCTCTCGTACGGAGTAGACATTCAATACCATTATTTCAATGCCTTTGCGTAGGTCTTTATCGCACGATCACGGGCAATCTGATGGTCGACAATAGGCTCACAATATGCTGAAGTGTCTAATTCAGGAACCCATTTTTTTATATATTCCTGATTTTTATCGAACTTCTCAGCCTGAAGCGTCGGATTAAAAACCCTAAAATATGGGGCTGCGTCACAACCACTACTGGCGGCCCATTGCCAGTTACCATTGTTGGCCGACAGATCATAATCATTTAGTTTTTGTGCAAAGTAGGTTTCTCCCCATCTCCAGTCGATCAACAGATGCTTACAAAGAAAACTAGCTACGACCATTCGTACACGATTGTGCATATAACCCGAAGCATTCAATTGGCGCATACCCGCGTCTACCATAGGATATCCAGTCTCTCCGTTGCACCACTGCTGGAATTCTACCTCATTGTTGCGCCATTGTATGGCATCGTATTGCTTTCTAAAGGACTCCGTAACAACATGCGGATAGTGATAGAGTATCTGCATAAAAAATTCACGCCAGATCAATTCAGACAACCAGGTCAAATTGTGTTTTAAAGCAAAAGTAACGCATTGACGTACACTAATTGTTCCAAAACGAAGTGCAATTCCCAATTTAGTAGTACCCATTAATGCCGGATAATCACGAGTTGTATCATAATGGTCAATTATTGCAGCATTCAGCTTTGGTTCTTCAAAAATAAGGTCGGTCTCTAGAAAACCTAAGTTCTCCAAAGAAATAATCTGCTCATGGTTTTGCTGAAAGAAAAATTCCGTTGTGTATGTATAGGAAAGATGGTCCTCGGGACGTAATTTCTCCCGCCATTTTTTTGCGTAAGGTGTATAAACCGTATAGGGCGTTCCATCATTTTTTAAAATATCTCCTTTATCGAAAATAACCTGATCTTTCACAGCTTTGAAGGGAATTCCGATCGATTGGCAAAAATCAAAAATTTCTTTGTCCCGATGAATTGCTTTCGGTTCATAATCCCGATTACAATAGATTCCCTGCACGTCAAATTTCTCAACAAGCTCTCTGTAAATAGTGATAGGTTGACCAAAGAAAGTATTCAAAGTTGCACCACTTTTTTCTAAGGTCGCATTGATACCTGTTAGTGCTTGATGAATATAATGAACACGTCTGTCTTTCCTATCCTCCAGCAGCTTCAAAATATCTTCGTCAAATATGAATACGGGTAATACCGGATACCCCGAAGCGAGCGCACGCGCAAGTCCGGCATTATCATCCAAGCGTAGATCCCTTCGAAACCAAAATATATTAACTTTATCTTTTTCCATAAAAATGACGAATTTTTGCCTTTCCCCCTAGTTAACAACTTCAAAGGACAAAAAGATTAACAAAATAATTAATCGCAAATTAAGTATATAAAAACGCTGAACCATCAAAGGTACTAGAAATTCCCTTTGATGGTTCAGCGTTTAAGAATTTTATTAGGTTAGTTTTTCAAACTCGCCATGTCAATAACAAACCTGTATTTCACATCGCTTTTCAATAGTCTATCATAGGCATGATTGATATCCTGCATGTTAATCAGTTCTATGTCCGAGATAATATTGTGTTTACCACAAAAATCAAGCATCTCCTGTGTTTCTGCAATCCCGCCGATCATAGATCCTGAAAAACTCTTACGTGTTGGAATCAAACTGAAAGGAGCTACAGGCAGTGGGTGTTCAGGCGCACCAACAAGCGTCAGAGAGCCGTCTCGTTTCAATAAACTTAAATAAGCGTTGATATCATGCTGTGCCGAAACGCAGTCCAAAATGAAATGTAATGTGCCTGCATGCTCTTTCATTTGCTCAGCATCAGTTGACAAGATCACCTCGTCAGCCCCTAAACGTTTGGCGTCATCAACTTTGGAAGCAGACGTTGTAATTACGACCACATGAGCTCCCATTGCTTTCGCTATTTTGACTCCCATGTGTCCCAATCCGCCGATACCAACGATACCGACTTTTTTTCCTGGCCCCACGTTCCAATGCCTCAAAGGTGAATAAGTGGTAATACCAGCACATAATAAAGGCGCTGTTGCTGCAAGATCCAAATTTTCAGGAATGTGAAGTACAAAATCCTGGTCTACCACGACGCGTTCAGAATAACCACCAAATGTCTGTTTATTTAGATGCTTATCGTGACCATTATATGTTTGGATATTTCCATTTTCACAATATTGTTCCAAACCTTCCTTACAACTCTCGCATTCGCGACAACTATCGACCATACATCCCACGCCAGCTAAATCGCCTACTTTAAACTTAGTTACAGCTGATCCAACTTTAGTAATTCGCCCTACAATTTCATGACCGGGTACATTCGGATAAACGGTCCCGCCCCATTCGTTTCGCGCTGTATGTAAATCTGAATGACAAACTCCACAAAATAAGATATCAATCTCGACATCTTTCTCTGTTACTTCACGACGTTCAATATCCATTTGTTTTAGATCATTCGCCGGTGCGCTTGTTCCAAAAGCTCTAATTGAAAATGTACTCATACTTGATAAAATTGTTGTTTTCTGTTTTAAATAAATACATAAAATTCCCATCATACGACACAGATTCCATCCATACGATAAAATTAACCAATGGATGCAAAAAATGTTTTGAAGGAACTACATCAAAAGTAAAAAGTAACTTTCAGAATTATTTTGCTGCAGAGCTCAAAATAATATTACTTTACGGCTCATCAAGTAATGGATTACACAGCTGCACATCCGATAGTTTAACTCTTTCAAACCGGGCTAACTAATCCGTATCTTCTACCTGGACAAATTGCATGGCCAATCCTTGTTTCTGACATATATTCAAAATAGAAAATTCCAACCGGCTGCTAATCCGAAGAACAAGTAAAAATTGCTGATCATCTAGCAATAGGTCAATATTTTTTATCTCAGGGAAACTCTGATAAAGAAAATGATAAATCTCGCTGGCTTTCCACTTGAGTTTACGAGATAAAGAGTAGACAACTTTATACATAATTAGATTATTTCAAAATTTTAACGGCAATTTGTTGTAGGTGATGGCTCAAAAAACGCATCTGTTTCAGTTCCTCAAAGTCCCTGGCTAATCGGACCTTTTTATTTTCATTTTCCAATGCGAGCGCTAGGCTATCTAGCTTCTCTACATCACGGTGTAGTAATAAATAACAATCAATATCCGGATCCAGCAATCCGTTTATTTCAGAGCGGATCGTTCCGTCAGTCTCCACCATGACCAAAACGCATCTTTCTGACGCAAAACTGTCTACCGACTTGCCTATTTTCGCATTTAACCCCATAGTTTATATCCTGTCTAGTGTCCCTATTAAAAAGAAATAGCTGATTAATATGGACATATTTTGTATTTTTGTCGAATTCTTTTTCAAAAAAAAGAACAATAAATATATACTCTTACTGTCCAAAACAATTCTTCTTCGTTACGCTGTCAAATTACTAGCGCAGTCCCCTGACACATATACTTGTCAGCCAAGAAAGTCTAGCTTCAAAATCTGGAAAACGGTCAAAAAGTAAAACTTCCTGCTCAAAGCAGCGCGATGTTGTCACCAACATCTCCGATAAGAACAGAACATCCTTTTCCTCCAAGGCCTGAATTTCTCCTTTCTGAATGGCCAGTTCAATCATTTCACGAATCAACTTAATCTCGTCATCCAACATGTAACGTGTCTTCGAAACCATCAAAGCCGGATCAGATTTCATATCTTCAAACGCGAGATGAAAACGTTTGGTAATTAAATTAATCTGGCGCAGTTTGGCTTGTAAAAAACCAACTAAATTATCCTCCAGAGAAGCGTCCCTATTATAAGTTGTGCTCGCGACCTGAAACACTTGCTGACATAGGTACTCCGCAATCGCGTCAAAGACGTCCATTTTACTGGTAAAATAATAGTAAAGTGTACTTCGTCCCTTTCCACAAGCTTTTGAAATATCTTGCATAGAAACCCTTGCGAATCCATACGTTTCAAACACTTTCATGGATGATAGGATAATTTCCTCTTTAATATTTTCCTGTTGACCTGTCATTACTCGACAAATCTACAAAAAATGTCGAAAAATCAACTTATCCAGCCAACTTTTTTTCGCCAATCGTTATATGTGCCATTTTCCTTATCTAGTAATGGAATTTGCTCCACATGTTCAATTTCACCTATTTCTATGTGGTTAAACGGTGGAAGGTCCATACACTTTCTCAATGCATTCAATGCACTTGTATCCTCCACGGGATAAATCTTCCCGCAACGGGTTAACTGTGTCCCATAGCGTTGCGGTTTGCTCCTGAAAAACTGAATTCTATCGTGCAAATAAGCAAAATTTGCCAAGTTGATGTCTGCGATATTATCAAGAAGCAACTCATAACAATCCTCCATAAAATCGGGCTCCCCGATCGCATGCTGCACAATCAACCATGCTGAATTACTAGCGACCTCGCCCACTTTTGAAATCGTTGGATAACCTATTTCGGCAATTATTTCACGTAGTCTTTTTGCATTCTGCCGATGAATTGCTTCCATCTCCGGATGATAGCCACCATGGAGCTCTCCCGTCCGCAATAACTTCTCTCGTATCGAGTCATCATCCTGACTCATCCTAATAATCTCGTCCGCAATATTTTTATATAACATCATTGTTTTCTAAAAAACTTTACAAAGCATATTACTCCCCAAAAATCGCATTAGTCTCCTTCAAACCATTGTATTCAAAACCTTTTTACCTAAACTTTCCATTGATTACATCGGTTGCGACTTGAGCACTTTTATATGGAAATAAATCAAGTTTTATGTCTAATTTTCGTCAGGTGACTTACATCGGTCAGCCCAAATTCCACAGCAATCTCCTTTAAAGTCACTCTTCCTGCTGTTATTCTTTGACTTATCAATGTACGGCGATAGTTCTGAATATAGTTCCGCAGGGTAATTCCTGCCTGGCGTTTGAAGTAAATACCCAGATAATCGTTAGCGATATTAAAATGCTGTGCCATCACGCTTGACCGCAGACGATTAGGATCGTAAATATTCTTATGGATATAACAGAACATGGCTTGCAGATCACGGCTCCTAAAATTATTACTGCGCAATTCAGGCATATTCCGTTGCAAAATATGTACAATACTGAATAATTGCAGCCAAATAAGTTCCTGATTTCCAGTCTGGGCTTTTCTGCATAGCACAAGTAGATCAAAGATCAGCTCAACCGCCGACTTATCTTCCCCAGCTAATTGAAACCCGGTCTGATGGGTTTCTCTACTTTTTATTAGATATTCCAGCTGTTGTATCGCAGTTCCAGAACCTGGCAGATTGTGACCAAGGTATGCATCGGTAAATTTAAGATAAACAAAATGTGTGTATTGTTCAATTTCAAAATAATGCTGATCGTCGGGACCGAGGAGAAAGATCATCCCGCCCTCGTAAGAATATGGATGTCCGTTAATGATATGTCGTCCTAAGCCTTCCCTGATAAAAATAAACTCGTAATGATTATGATTATGTTCGGGATGCTTCCATTCAAGCATCTTAATTGATGAAATAAGTACAGGCTCAAATTGACGATAGCGTTTCATATCAGAAATATACATAATTATATTAGATTTTTACCTAATACCCGCTAGACTTCCAGCTAACTTTGTTCTTATAAAGAATAGATAAAAATGAAAACTGGAAAAAAAACAGCTTTAGTCGTTGGCGCCAATGGCGTCATTGGTAACAATTTAATCGAATACCTCGAAAAATCGGAGGATTGGGAAATCATAGGTATATCACGACGACCAAATATTGACCGGAAAAAAGTGCGTTTTATAGCCGTAGATTTACTGGATTTAGCAGACTGCATCAAAAAACTAGGTAACTTGAATACCGTCACCCACATTTACTATGTTGCTTACCAAGATAGATCTACTTGGGCAGAGTTGGTTGAGCCTAACATGAAAATGTTAAGCCATGTTTTGGCCGCAGTTGAACCAATTGCACCCAATATTCAACATATTAGCCTAATGCAGGGGTATAAAGTATATGGTGCACATTTAGGCCCTTTTAAGACACCTGCCAAAGAATCGGATGCTGGCCATATGCCCCCGGAATTCAATACCAGCCAACAGCAATACCTCGAACAGCTACAAAAAGGCAAGAAATGGACCTGGTCTGCAATACGTCCATCTGTTGTTGGTGGAACAGCTCCCAGTAATCCGATGAATCTAGCAATGCTCATTGCTGTATATGCTTCAATATCAAAAGAACTCGGTATTCCACTTCGGTTTCCAGGAAAAATTGGTGCTTTTCAGACACTGATGGAAATGACCGATGCCACATTATTAGCGAAAGCTATGGTATGGGCTGCCACAAATCCGCAAGCTGCTAATCAAGCTTTTAACATTAACAATGGCGATCTCTTCCGGTGGAAGGATCTCTGGCCTAAATTGGCCTCTTACTTCAAGATGGAAACCGCCGATCCAATCCCGCTATCTCTTGCAACTATGATGGCGGATAAAGAACCTATATGGCAGAAATTACAAAAAGAGCATCAGTTAAGCTATAGCTATCGAGAGGTTTCGGCCTGGTCTTTTGGCGATTTTGTTTTTTCTTGGGATTATGATTTTTTTGCCGATGGTACAAAAGCCCGACGCCTCGGATTTCATGAATTTATGGATACCGAACAAATGTTCTATCAGCTTTTTGACGAAATGCGTGAAAAAAGAATAATTCCATACTAACAAAAATAAAATTTTACCGTCTATTTTTGTAACTTACTCGACTCAAGCACAACCTTTACTTCGTTAAAAATTCATCTGGTATCCATTTATAGTCAAAAGGATATCGGATAGTTGATAAAATAAACTATATGAATACAAAAAAAGCATTTGTAGTTGGATCAGGAAAACTGGCAAACGCTATACTGAAATCTGATTTCTCCATTCCCACAGTCGAACTTCTTCCGTGGCAATCATCCGGTACAACGACGTCTCCATCTATCGTTATACATGCTGGCTCGGGCCGTGAACTGAAAGATTGTCTTGAGTTTTGTGCTCGCACGGGCTCAGTGTTAATCGAACTGTCGACGGGGTTGGAGACCGAAAAGCTCGAGACAACCTTTCCGCTCATTATTTGTCCGAATACGTCCATACTGTTGTTAAAAACACTTTTTATGCTCCAGCAATTTGGCCATAACTTCAGGGACTATGAAATATCCATTATGGAGTCTCATCAATCCTCCAAAACGACTGAGCCAGGTACAGCCTATCATATTGCCAATTCCTTGCATGTTCCTCACGAGCGAGTAATCTCTATCCGGGATGCAAAAACGCAAGCCTATAAGATCAATATCCCTGTTGCCCACTTAGAAAAGCACGCCTATCATCAGATTGTAATCAAAGATCAAAATGATGAGATTAAGATTGAAACCAAGGTCCTCGGACATGATTCCTATTCAAGTGGCGTCAAAAAAATAATTGAAGCATGTATAAAGAACAAATTAGCCAATAAAAGGCACACAGTACTAGATTTAGTAGATATGGGACTGCTTTAACGTATTCTTCGAAAAAGAGTGATTACGAACGGTCTGTTAGATATCCTATTGGGCATACCACCTTTACTTCCCTTTTTATCTTAAAAACCGTTTGTACAGATATTTTCGTACAGGCATATCATATAATCTCAGACAGCAATATGCAAGAACAATACTGCCGATCACAACAGCTGCGGCACCAGGTAAAGATTCTTCGAAACTCAGGTTTTCATTCTTGACCCAGGCATAATACAAATAAATAAATGGATAATGTACCATGTACAACGGATAAGATAGATCGCCTAAAAATTTACAAAGCCAATTTGTGAAGCCACTGCTCCCCTTTCCCGAAGCCCCTAAAACGACTAGTAACGGGAACACCAGCACGCAGCACAGGGTATCATATATACCGTTCATCCAAAGATGCTCGGCACCACCAATGCGAGGCATTGCCAAAACTGGAACAAGAATCAAACTACAAATCCAAAATGCGCCCTTGATTTGCAAAGATTTGAATATTCGCGATAGAAATAAACCGGCCGTGAATGAAAATAAAAGACGAAGGGAGCCTGCTGTAAATTCAGTTCCTGTGAACGAAAATCCAGCACATATATCTCCCAAAGGTCCTAATATAGCAAATACAGCCAATCCTAACCCAAATAAAATAACGAGTCCAGCCAATGCTTTAGTCGAGAATCTACGAATAATCAATGCATATAAGATATTGCCGATGTATTCAAAAAACAAAGACCAGCTAGGTCCATTTAGCGGAAACATCTCCCCAAGTCCTCTCACTTCATGCCCGGGAATTGCAGGAATTAACAAGGCATTCAATAAGGTTGCAATTGCCAAGGAAGAAAATGTTACCTCAGTCACATCCCAAACAGAGCAACCCTGAAAATAGAACATGATTGCTCCTATAATAGCGCCCATAACAACCATCGGATGCAGACGTATTATCCTACGTTTAATAAACTCCTTTGTTGTCATTGTCTTCCAACGATCATCATAAGCATACCCCACAACAAAACCTGAAAGCATAAAGAAAAAGTCAACCGCCAAATACCCATGATTAATACGCTGGTCCAAATGGCTTGTTGCAAAGGCTTCAAAAATGTGAAAGCATACGACAGTAATAGCAGCTACGCCACGTAGCCCGTCAAGTACAGCATAATGTGGTTTGGTATCTGCATAAGTGGAAGTTGATATTTGAGTACCGGACATAAAAATTGGACGATTTGATTGATTTTTTTACAAGGAAGTAAATATAAACAAATTCGTCCATGCAGCTTTGTAACAAGTTTGAATGTCACCAGTTTTCTGGATCAATTAGTGGATAAGAGAAATATAATCCGGTAAATAAACCTGCTCTTTCCGCATATCTTCGATATATAACTTATTATAAATTTCTAAACGGATATCAGTAATGTCTGTGGCTGTCGGATTGTCGTTTTCCTCCTCTCCGAATGAAAATATCTGCTCTTCTCTTCTATTTTTTTTAATCAAAAAATAATAAAAATCTTTATTTTCCCAAGCTTTTATACTATTTCCCGCATCGTCTGGAAGTTTCAACGCTTTATAGTTTTTCTGTAGATAATTATAAAGATCTTGGAAATCAACTTTATTTTTTGAGGTCTTCATGGCATACAGATAAGCAAATTCACCGTTTTTATCTTCCCCCATAGTCAATGCTGGGAAAGGCACATCATTTAGCATCGCTAGCGTATCCTTTTCTTCGTTATAGGAAACAGTTGAGTAACGATAACCAAAATCTTTGACCGGCTTCAGTTTTCTAGTTCCCCAACCTGCAGTAGATTCGATGTAAAATGGGGTTGGCAAGCTCCCTTCTGAATGAAAAATGGCAAGCGTATCCTTTTTAAACATAGCTGTTCCAAAGGCTTCTTTCAACTCCTTTTTATTCATTTTTTTTACATCTGCGTGCAATAATTCTTTGCTTCGTTGTATTTTGGGCTCATAAAACTTGGACACATTAAATGTTTTATCCATTTTTTCAAGTATAACGTTATCCGGATTTTGCGACTGACAAGAATACAGAAGAATAGATAAAAGGACCGCATAGAATGCCTTTTGATTTAGAAAATGAAATGGTCTCATCGGAATTGTCATTCAAACTATTTTTTGGGGTTACGATCTATACTTCGGTGTAAAGATCTTCAAACTAAATTAAATTTGTATTCATTTGCAAATGAAATTGTGTTGGCGCCTACTTTTGCATATAAAAATCAATTTATCTAAGTTTGACACAAAATCTAATAATTTATATAAATACAGAATAAGCAAGCTTATATTATGTTCAAAAAAGTATCATCTTTAGTTGCCTGCAGTTTATTTACAGCCATTTTCCTCAAAGCAATAGCGCAAGATTTCAAGCTTTCCTCTTTACCAAACCAGTATCAAATGCCGGTCGAAAATGCACTAAATGCAGCTGGTACAAATCGTAGCGAATTGGAAAAAGTACTACGGGAAATCCCTAAAGAAATGCGTGAAGGCGCAGCTTTTCTCATTGCATATATGCCTAAGAACGATTTAACGACCATCAAAAGTGAGCTTCTTATCCGTAATATCAAAAAGGCTTACCAGGCAAGATCAACGTTTTCCTGGGCAAAGGAAATTCCAGATTCCATTTTTCTAAATGAAGTATTGCCCTATCGCGTGTTTTCTGAGGATGTCGATGACTGGCGCGGTGATTTCTACGATCGTTTTTCGAAATATGTAGCGGACAGTAAAACAATAAAAGGTGCAATAACAGCCATCAATAAGAATATCAGAGATGAAGTCAAAGTGGATTACAATACCCAGCGAAAAAAAGCAGATCAAAATCCAGCTGAATCAATGAGTCAAGGGATGGCCTCTTGTACTGGATTATCGATTTTACTCATTGACGCATTGCGATCTGTAGGTATTCCGGCAAGGATCGCAGGTACACCAAATTGGCATGACAATCGTGGTAACCACAGTTGGGTGGAAGTATGGATCAATGGAAAATGGTATTTTACAGAATATTATCCAGACAAAGACCTAAACTACAGCTGGTTTTTGGCAGATGCGGGAAAAGCAGATCCAAATAGCCGAGAACACGCTATTTATGCAGCTTCTTATAAACCAGCTGCTACTTCATTCCCTGCGTGGAGTGAAATTGAGGTTTATGCAGATAATGTCTCGCAACGCTACATAGATCTATTCAATCAGCAATATAACCAACAATTGAATGATAAATCATACACTCGTTTGAACGTTACCATGTATCTCAGCAAGGATCAATGCCAACCTGAAGGCAGAACAAAATGTAATGTAGATATCTTCCAGGGAAATGATCAAATCGGCGGTGGTTCTACGGCAACAAAACTCCAGGATGCGAATGATCATTTAACATTTATTGTGAAAAAAAATCAGTCTTATACATTGAGATACAGCAATAAAAACGGACCCACAGAAAAACAAGTAAGTGTAAAAGATGAGCCCACAAATGTGATATTATATTACAACTAGTCGACAATCTAGACCCAAAAAATTAAAAAACCAATTAACAGCTAAATAATGAAAAATATTTTCGACAAAACAGTGAGTGATGAAGTGATAGCACGGATTCAAAATCTTAATCCAGACAGCAGGGCCCAATGGGGTAAAATGACTGTCGATCAAATGCTGGCTCACTGCAATGTGACCTATGAATTAATCTATGATGATAAGCATCCTAAACCAACTGGATTAAAGAAACTGCTGCTAAAATGGTTTGTAAAAAATCTGGTTGTGAGCGAAAAACCTTATAAGAGAAATAATCCTACTGCTACCGAGTTTCTGGTAACATCAAGACGGGATTTTGAACTCGAACAAGGCAGATTGATAGCTTATATTCAAAAAACCCTGGAATTGGGCGAAAACTATTTTGATGGAAAGGAGTCTCATTCATTTGGAAGGCTCAAAAGCTGGGAATGGAACAACATGTTTTATAAACACCTCGATCATCATTTGACGCAATTTGCTGTCTAGTTAGTCAATCTAAGCTATCAAAATGGATCGCAAGGAACAGAAATACCCTTGCGATCCATTTAAAATTATCTCCACCAATGGTAATAATTATGCATGCCGTCGTATTCAAACCCACATCTTGGATAAAGGGCATTACCTATAGCATTTATTTTCTCCGTTTCAAGCATCAGACCGCAGGCCTCGGTCTCTTCGCACCATAGTTTGCTGCGATCGATAAGTCGGACCGATAGCCCTCTGCTTCGGTGATCGGTGTGAACAAAAAGATCACTCAATAACCATTGCCGCTGCAATTTAGTGTAATGAAATAATTTATAAAGCTGAACAAAGCCAACAGCCTGTTCCCCCAGAGTAGCTAAAAAAATTTCTGATTCGCCATGTAGAAACCGTTCCTTCAAAAATTCCTTCGCCTTTTCGAGATCCGATTCCTGTCTGTAAAAAATTCGATAAAGATTGAATAGCGCAGCTGTTTGATCCAGGTCCTCAAGACTTGCTTTTCTAATGTTGTAATTCATCTTATTAAATATTTTGATTTATATCGCAAATGTATCCCAACTTCTTCTCATCGGTCTCATCCAGATTAAAGATGCGGCGTAGTCCAGTCTCCTGCAATAGAGGTTTCTATGCGTTTCCATATAACAGACGCATAAAATTCGAAAACAACATTCATCTCGTTAAAACAATCGTTCTCGAATTATAAATCCTTTAATACGAATTGTAAGTCTGGTCTAGTATCAATTGTATCTTGCGCTATCTTTAGGAATGAAAAGAAGAAAATCTGTAGCCAAAGGCAGTCAAATCTGTATCAACTATTATTTACCAAATTGGCGATCCATTATCATTGGTATCGTTCTGATTATAATGGGAGGCTCGACATTTTTCATTGGCTATGTTCCAAATGATTCATTTAAAGAGAATTTCAGTGCCATGATACTTTACTTTAAGGATGTATTTCGCTTTTTAATCTCTTTATTTATGTTACTGCTCCGCTTAGCTTTTATTATCGAGGGCTTCCTTCTACTAAGAAGCAGCAAAAAGATCATCCGGGCCAGAACAGATAAAAAAGGATTGTATTTTAAACGGATTGAAAAAAAAACTGGAGTACGTGGGCTTTGGCAGAGTTAGATCCACTGATATTTGTGCCTTATATACAGATCGTCAATATCCGCATTATTGAAAGTAATTGATATGGTCCAAGACTTGAGCTTGAAACAATTCAGGGTAAAGGAATATTGACAATGTTAAATGTGCTGAGTCGAAAAGAAAAAGAGCACATCTGTCAAACCGTAAGAGAGTTTGGTATTTAATGAATTTTTACCATACGCTTTCCTAACCTATTTTTAAAGAAGAAAGTTTACTAAAACCAGAAAGAATTGATTTCAGTAAACCTTCAATTTGTCTGTTTATGCCTATATTTTTAATCAATTTTTTCACCTAGCAAATGATCGACATATTCTCTGATCTCTTGAGGCAACATAAGATAAACCGAAGTTTTCAGGTTTTCTCTGTTTGGTTCTCCATCGATGAAAATATTCTTAAATCCTTCATTGAGCCATTTCCCCTCATCATCGAGATAGCCACGATATTTACTATCTAAATTCTCAATAATATTATTGTTTCCCATGTTTTCCGTCATTTATTCTATGTAAACTGCATCTAAAATATTCGACAGGGAACCATCAACATTGATGCCACTCCTAATTTAAATTTTAAAATTCATCTGCCTAATCTCATATTTTAAGTTTTCTTAACATTTACTTATCCCAGCAACCACCAAGCCATTAAACATTAAATACCAGAGCGTTATAATAAATATTTTATTTTTCCTAGTTCAATTATATATAGTTTTTACCAGCGAATGCTTTAATTTTGTATTTTAGTACATAATTCTAATAAACCGATTACTTATGATATTAATAGCGGTCCTACTTCCTTGGCTATCATTTTTTTTACGCGGTAAGATTTTTAGTGGCTTTCTTTGTTTGATTCTCCAGATAACTATACTGGGTTGGATACCCGCAGCCATATGGGCCGTTGCATCCCGTGTTGATGGAAAAAATGAACAGCGTATACGTAAAATGGAACGTAATATGCGCAATTACCGATAAGCTTTTAAGTGCTTTTTCGTTCGATTGATGAGCATTATTTAGATTCCAAAAATTGCTGTATTTCTTGCATTGTAAAATCAATCAGTTTGGTATTGACTTCACCATTAAAATCAGCCATCATATAATTTCCATGATTAGCAGGTAAAATAAGCAGTCTTGCATGAGGAATCTGCCGCTGCATATCGGCTAAATGGGTCGCCTTTACAACATCTTGATCCCCTCCTATCAGAAATACGGGGCAGGTCAAACTCTTTAAAGATTCTATGTCAAAATCTTCAAAGTTTATCATCCGTTGGCTGTCTTTTTCATACATATTTCTAAATTTCTCTGGATCCGGATTCAGTTTCATAAAATTCTCTTTGAGAAACGGCGGCATGTCCTGAATAGTTGAAGCTTCCATGCTTTCAAAAAAGCCATCCAAAAGTCCCTCTCTTTTCGTATTTCCTGATGCCGCAACTAGTTTTTCAACCTTATTGGGGTACATCGTCGCAAATTTCAAAACTGTTGTCGCACCATTGCTAAAACCGAAAAATGAGGCTTTTCCAATAGAAAGAAAATCCAGAATGGCCAAAATATCCTTGGCATCTTGTTCAAAGCTTTCAGCCGAAGTCCTATGCTCGGATCTTCCATGATTTTGCAGATCTATTAAAATCAATTGGTATCGGTCGTACAACCTTTTTACAGTCTCCTCAAAATCGGAAAAACCAGAAGAGCCACCACCATGAATCAATACTAAAGGCCTTCCAGTCCCAAATATTTCGTAATAAAGTTTTATTCCATTAGCCGGTGCATAGCCGCTTTTTGATTCTAACTCGCGCATAATTTATCATCTAAAGTCTTTCTGTCTGTAGCAACACGCCACTAATACGTTTTGTTTTCCATAAATTTTTTAAAATTTAACAAGACTCCATCGGTAAAAGATTGCTGAAGTTCCACCGGAGTAAACGCATCAGGTTCGAAAGTTTCCCTGATAATCGTATTGTTATCAATCGCCTGAAACTCAACAATGCACTTTCTGCCGCCACTGGTGCTTTCAATATACTCCATTGGAATAATCTCATCGAATACACCCATATAATCAAACCCCTCCCGATTACCTATTTGTTCCATCCTAAAATTAAACATTCCACCTTCCCTAAAATCGATACTAACGGCTGGACAGTGCCAGTCGTCAAATGGGATATTCCATTGCATAATTGCATCGGAATCGTTCCAATATGTCCAGACATCGGTGAGCTGCTTTTCAACTAAAATAACCGAGACTAACTTTTCTACAGGCTGATCCTTGTGGTTCATATGATATTTAGATAAGGATATTTTTGTATATCAACATTGGTTTAAAATCATATCCTCCAATATACAGAGATAAAAAAACCGGATTGAATTACACGACAATATTAATAAACTATAAAATAACTCTACTTGTCCTATGACAATAATTAACGCCAGACCAACGATATTTTTCATTAGATAGAAAAACTTCTCCCACGACCCAAATTACAAGGATAAAAGTCGACCATAACCCGATTAGGAAAAACACCGCAAAAGACTATGGTATATTTATTGCATGCAAATCATGAACATATAAAAACCGATTCAAATGAAAAAATTAGCATTTATAGTGATGAGTCTTTTTACTTTGACAGCTTGTAACAATGCTCCCAAGCACAACGAATCTGAGAAAGTAGCTGATCAAAGCAAGAAAGAGGAAACACCATCCATTGGAGGCAGCAAAGATGAGCATGGCTGTCTAGTTGCTGCGGGGCAGACCTGGAGCGAGATCAAGCAAGGATGTATCCAAGTTTTTAATGTTGGCCTACGCCTAAATCCGACAGAGAAAAAAGAAGGCGAAGCCGTCATTAGTGCTTTTGTTATTGTTAGCGATGATCAATCAAAACTTGAATTATTCTTACCTGATAATAAAAATACAATTATCTTGGATAAGGTTGAAAATGATATTTACCGGAAGGATAGCTATAAATATGATGCTAAAAAATCAGCGCTTTACAAGAATAATATAATCAAATATAAGGGAGACGTTGAGTAATCTGAAGAGAAGATCTAGCATCAGTCATATTGAGTAACACAATCAATCGCTGAATGAAAAGATAGCTTTTCTAACTGAACAAAATTCGCTTAGAAGAGCTATCTTTTATTGCACTATTGGTACAATTTGCACTTCATATGGGCCCGAATAATGATTTCCTATCATCCGATTTTCGTTTACAGTAATATGATATTGGCCAATATCTTTAAATCTATAAGTGAGTTCCCGACCAAAGGGTCCATCGGCAGAACCATCGGGCAGAAAAAGCTGGCTAATCCTTACATTAGCAGTATCCTTGGGTGTTCTTAGTTTGATAAGTACCGAATCCGCCTGATGGACTGAAATAAAGATAGTGTCCGTTTTACCTGATACCATATTCATTTTTTTTAACCTTCCACCACCAAAAAAGGTAATATTTGAAGGTATTTCCTGTACCTTCTGTTTAGATTCATTTGCATTTTGTTGAGATGGCCTCTGGGGCGATTGACATGCTCCAAAAATAAAAATTGCCAACAAATTCATTATCAATAACGGTAATTTATTCATAACGTTTTATTTAGGATAACAAAAGCAATTAGACTACAGTTTTAGCTACCTTTCAATTTCTATACTTTTCCACAACTCAAATAGAACATAGGAATTCCCTCCTCATCTTTCTCGATTACATCCAATCCTTCGAAAAAGATATGGTCACCCAACTCTTTCTCGGAGACCTGCTCTTCAAGCTGATAGAGCAAATCCAAAGCCGTAAAATGCCGACCATTAGGCGATTTCAATCTGGCACACAATTCAACCTGATAATATCCATTATCTGCGTTGTTCTCAGAAAAGGCGTCTGCTTCATCGTCCAACAGATATTCATTTTCTTTCAGATCTTCCATGGTTCTAATCCAAACGAGGTAGCAGACTTCAATTTCCGATTGTTCAACAACAATTTGATTTGGACTCCATCGATTCCGATTTTCGAAAGTATCTTTTTGATACATATTAACTTCTTTTTCAAATTCTTCAATACTACGATATCGCATCCGTTGGAACCGCCAAGCCACATGTAAAAGTATTCCTGACCGATTTCCAAGCCGCCACTCCACATTATTCCAGGGGCTGCCTATTTTTTCCTTTAAATATCCGATGTACCGTTTCAAATAAGATTTTCCAATTTTGCTATTTAGGCCAACCTGATTTTCTCCTTCTAGAAAATGGTCAGAAAATAGCAACCAATCGCTAAAATGCTTTTTCGCATATAAGGACAGATTCTTTAAAATGGTTAAAGCTATGGGTTTTGAGAGATATCCAACGTCAGTTGCGGATGTCACAATATGACTTGTCACTGCTACAGTAAATGCATTTACCCCCGGTTTTGAAATATCCCATATAGCCGTATCAATGTGGCTGGATTTCCCGTCCAATGCGGTTCCTATTCTGTCTATTCCAAGCAATGTAAAATAGCTGGCCAAAACCTCTAGACAACTTTCCATATCCGTTATCGCAAAGTCCCTTTTTAACAATTTAATAAAATCACTTCGGAATTGATCAATTTTGGGATAATTTCCAAATTGATATAAGTGAATCGGATAATTTCCGTCATCGCCCGCACTTCCGAAAACAGTAAACCAATCCCCAAAAACAATGACTCTAAATGGAGCTCCAAGTGCATTGCCGAACTGCTCTTCATAGGGAATATCCCGGAGTATATTTCCATCCGTTACTAAACTCCCTTCGCCTTCTTTTTTTTTCTGTTCAGCTTGCAGCATCAATTCCTCTTTTGCCTCAGTGACACCTTCTCTCGCCGCATTCAATAGTTCTCTAAAAAATTTAAACATCATGCTATTTATATTATTTACTTCACTATGAGATATTATTTGCTATATTTTGCTACTAAAGCATAATCATAGGGAATTCGCATAGACAATTCTCGCGCCTGCCAAATATCTCCTTCGGAAGTCTGATAAAAATCATAAGCATTCTTCATGAAATTTTCACCATTTGGAGCCTCAACCCAATTTTTCTTCTCACGATTATAAAGTAAAATCATACAACTTACACAGCGATAATGACCATCTGTTTTCGGATTTTCAAAACAGGTTCCAACTTTAATATTAATTTTCTGATTGATAATAACGTCTGTCAATTTTCGATCTGTAAGATGAATTAATGCGATTTGCGCATCCTCATGATCTGGATGTAACTTCGCTACAGTTAATTTTCCAAAATCTGCTTTTTTAACCTTTTCGATTTCTGAAGCCCTGAATTCTGGAGCTACATAATTGGTATCAACTGGATATAGGTCATCTGCCACGGAAACCACTTCGGTCGTTGCGGCTTGGGCTGCTGCCGAACCAAGAGTTCGCTTGTTATTTTCATAATTGTCCCAATCAGCTTTGTCATAAGTAACCCATTGCTGTATTTTATACAACAAAGTTTCTCGTTTATTGACTTTGATAAAAAACGCTGCGATTAAAAACGAAACCGCCAAAAGAAGAAGGATAAATAGTGCTTTTTTCAAACTAAAATATTTTAATAAAGTATTTAAATCTGTAAAATCGTGACGACATAGGTCACATTCTCAATTATTAACATAAAGCTGCACATAATAATTCAATCTGAAAATCCGAAATCCATATTAGGTCAAAACTTGACGATATTTGTAGCTCAATAATCAATATTTGAAAAAAATAATACAATCGTTAATTTCGAAGGCCTTTAGTGATTTAATTAAATACAACTTGTATGTCTAAGTTCTTAGGCCTCATATCACCACACGTTTTTAAAAAGGAAATTTCCTTCTAGGAAAATGAATGCATTAAAATGAATGGTTTAGCAGATTATAATTTAGCCCCAATAAGTTCTACAACCTTTTCGATTGGTCGGCCAATTACTGCAACGTCATCCTTTACAACGATAGGGCGTTCGATCAAAATAGGATATTCCAGCAGCACATCGATCCATTGGTCATCCGTTAGTTCGAGGTTTCGGAATTTCTCTTGAAATACCGGTTCTCCTTTTCTGATGAGTTCCTTAGGTGTTAGCCCGAGCTGTCCCAATAACTCGACTAATTGCCCCTTGGTCGGAACGTCATTTAGGTATTCCTGTATTTCAAATTCAGTACGTTGTTGTTTTAACAGTTCCAGTACATTGCAGCTCTTGCTGCAATTTATATTATGGTAAATTTTGATCATGATCGCAAGCTGTAAAATTATATGCGTCAAAAAATCGATTTTGAATATCTCCAAAAATAGCAACTAAATCATAAACGATTTGAATAAGTTAGCATTGTGATACTAAATTACGACCTTCGTTTGGAGAAACTGATGTGTTCTTGACGCAGGATTGCTTGTATTTTTTTATTTTAGTGGTATGAAGTCAGCCGAAAGTGTAACAGATTTTTACAAAAGACAACCGGGATTATCTCTTCCAGATAGGCCACTAAATAACACAGGAATTGGTCATTTCAATGTTTTTAGCAGAGAAACCTGTACCGTTGTATCTCCTTATAATCGTCGTGATTTTTATAAAACCTCTCTTATTATAGGAAGGGGAAAACTATATTACGCCGATAAATGGATACAAATAGATAGACCAGCTATGTTATTTGCTAATCCAGTCGTCCCCTATGCTTGGGAGCCTGAATCGACCGAGCAGGCAGGTTGGTATTGTGTATTTACTGAAGAATTTATCCAACATAGTGAACGGATTGAAAGTCTAAAGGATTCTCCGCTTTTCAAGATAGGCAGCAACCCGATTTATTTTCCAGACGAAGCGCAGTTAGCAGAAATTTCAATTATCTTCCAGAAAATGATGACTGAAATGAACTCAAGCTATATCCATAAAGATGATATGTTGCGCAGCTACTTGCATCTTCTGATTCATGAAACGATGAAATCAAGCCCTGCGGCAAGTTTTGGATCTTACACCAATGCCTCGACGCGGGTATCAGGACTATTTCTTGAGCTGCTGGAACGACAATTTCCTATCAATACTCTTCAGCTCAGCCTACAGTTAAAAAGCCCTGCCGATTACGCACATGCACTCTCGGTACATATCAATCATCTCAACAGATCGGTAAAAGAAACAACCGGCAAAACGACCAGTATGCATATTGCAAATCGTGTGGCCCAGGAGGCCAGAGCTTTATTATTGCACACAAATTGGAATATATCGGATATTGCCTACAGCCTGGGATTTGAATATCCATCCTATTTCACCAATTTCTTCAAAAAGCAAACTGGAATGTCTCCAAACCAAGCTCGAAACAGTACTGTTTGAATTGTATAATAATCTGTTTGATTGTCTTAACTGTCTTCGTTTGGTCCATGCCTACATTTGTATTGAACAAAATGGAATCATTATGAAATATAGAAATCTTGGAACAACAAATGAAAAACTCTCTGCTATCGGACTAGGTTGTATGGGTATGAGCTTTGCCTACGGCCCTACTGACGAACAAGAGAGCATTGCCACATTGGAAAAGGCATTGGAGCTCGGTATCAATTTTTGGGATACCGCAGATATGTACGGTAACGGAGCCAATGAAGAACTTATTTCAAAAGTACTCGTTCCCAATCGCGACAAAATCTTTATAGCAACCAAATTCGGATTTCGTTTTAAAGACGAAATAGCAGGACCAAGTGGTACTGCAAGTACCTATTTCGATGGCTCGCCTGAATGGATAAAAGTAGCGGTAGAAAAAAGTCTGAAACGTCTTGGTATCGATACAATAGATCTCTATTATGCGCATCGTGTAGATCCCAATATACCTATCGAAGAAACCGTAGGTGCAATGGCCGAATTGGTAAAAGAAGGAAAAGTAAGATATCTTGGTTTAAGTGAAGCTTCACCAGTGTCCATCAGGAAAGCTAATGCTGTGCATCCCATTGCGGCATTGCAGAGTGAGTATTCACTCCTTACACGTGATATAGAAAAGGAAATTTTACAAATGACACGCGAACTGGGCATTAGTTTAATCCCCTATGCTCCCCTGGCACGTGGATTATTTTCAAATTCCCTGAATTTAGAAAGCCTAGCTGCGGATGATTTCAGGAGAACTTTGCCGCGTAATCAAGGCGAACATGCACTGAATAATGCGCAATTGGTCGCCGACTTCTCCTTATTGGCAAAAGATAAAAACTGTAGTCCCGTTCAGCTCGCTTTAGCTTGGGTACTAGCGCAAGGAAATGATATCATCCCTATTCCAGGAACTAAAAAAAGAAAGTACCTCGAAGAAAATACAGGTGCTCTCGAAGTCCAGTTATCTGATTCTGATTTAAAAAATATTGATGAAATACTCAATAAGTACCCGAATATTGGAGCACGCTACAGCGAGGGAGCCATGGCTTTAGTCAACCATTAATCTTTAGGAAATTATGAGTGGTGCTTAACACCACTCATAATTTCAACCTAAACTCGCTTCATGCTTGAAAAATGAGTGACCATCGGAGCCACTATTTTTCATTGGGAGCCGCACTACGTAATGAAAAATAAAAAGAACTTCCAGCACCATAATCACTTTCAACACCAATTTCTCCGCCTTGTGCTTCTATAAACTCTTTACTGATGCTTAGACCGAGACCAGTCCCCCCCTTCTTAGATCCTGGCACACGAAAGTAACGTGCAAAAATTTTCTCCAGATATTTAGCTTCTATTCCTTGTCCATTGTCTTTTACAGTAAATCTGGTTTTAAGGCCTATATTTTCAACTGCTATATGGATGACAGAATCTTCGTAAGAATATCGCACCGCATTGGAAAGGAAATTTGTCAATACCCACGCAGTTTTTTCGTTGTCAGCAATTATGCTCTTCACAGTAGGTGCTATCTCAATAGCAAAATGAATATTTTTTTGGTTGGCGGCAAATTGATTAGCCATGACGGCATATTCAATAATAGGCTGTATCTCTGTAGCATGTAAATTAATCTGAATAGAACCGCTTTCAACCTGTGTCATATTTAACAGTTCGCCTGTTATCTGAAGTAAACGGCTGGAATCATCCTTTATTCCATTTAAAAGCGTGAGCTGCTCGGTATTCAGGGGGCCTATCTGTTCATTTTCCAACAATTGAACTCCCATCTGAATCGCTGCAATAGGCGTCTTGAACTCGTGGGATACGGTACCGATAAAGTTCGTTTTTGCAAGATCGAGTTCCTTGAATGGGGTGATATTTTTTAGAATAACCACTTGACCGATCAACTTCAGTTCAAGTTCACCTGTCGGCGGAACATTGATATCGATAACATCTTTTTCGAAATAGCTTTCCCTGTCGTCTGCATATATTTTAATAGCATTCTTTTCCCTATTTGCCGCAGGAAGAAAGAGATCTTTAAAGATATCCTTGGCAAGATCATTTTCTTCTGAAACCGCTAACGCAGATCTTCCTAGAATTTGATCTTTGTGCAGGTTTGTGATGCGAAGAGCCTCTTCGTTGACGAAAATAACTCTCTGGTCTTCGTCGAAACCAATAACAGGATCGCGCATATTGTCCACAAGAGATTCTATTCGTTTTTTTTCCTTTAAAATTTTTTCAAGTTTACTTTCAGCGTATTCTTCAAGCTTCTCTGCCATGGAATTAAATGAGGTAGCAAGTTCTGTGAATTCGCCACCGCTCTGCAGCTCAATCCGTTCCTTGTAATTCTGTGCCGCAATTTGCCGGATGCTAGCCGTTAATCTTGCAATGGGATCAGCTATATTGGATGGTAGATTGACCAATAAAATAAAAGCGATAATAAAACAGAGTGCGCCGGCAAATGAAATGACCAAAATTGCATGTTCAGCAGTGTGATCCGCAAGAATACTCTTCCGTGAAATTGCGGTCATATTTTGCGCCATTAACAATGCAATATCCTTTCTGATGGAGGAGACAACAGTAACATCTAAAGGTTTATCTTTCAGTTGTAAAAAATGCTTCGCTATAGCATTCGTCGTTTGCTGTTCTCCCACTTCGGTAACATTTTTCCGTTGTTTGTCCAGATTGACTTCGAAGCTGGTAAAAGCAGTTTTTTCAACGGGGATTTCCTCCAATGCCAATAGCATGTTCTTTGCATACAGCAGCGTATTGTAATTCGCTGTCAGTATATTTGCGGTATCTTTTTTTAACCGGTTCACATACCAGCCACTCAAAGCAGCAAGCAAGAAGATCATGAGAAAAAGTGATCCCACACCAAAAGTAAGTTTCGTTTTTATTTTCATCTTATTCACAATTCGTCTTTATCATTAAGACAATATTATCAGATCAACGTCTTCAGTAGACAGCTGTGCCAAAAGTTTGCTAAAAATGTCTTGAGCCAGTAAAATACTCAAAAGGGATAGCCGCGGTTTTCCGATACAAACTGTAGTGATCTTGCGGGTTTCACACAGGGCGATGATCTCCTTGGCTACGCTTCGGCTTTCTACTTTGATAATTTCTCCACCAAGTTCTGTTGCCAATTTAAAATTATTGATCAGGTGCCGTTGCTTGTTCAACGCAATCCGATCTCCACGCTCTTTTGGTAACTGTACATATAGCAAAAACCAGTTGCTATTGTAATATCCGGCCAATCGTGCAGTCTTTCGGATGACGTTTTTTGCTTTTATTTCATTGGAACTTATACAGGCCAAGAAACGCTCCTTTCGCACCCATCGCTGGGGTTGAACTTCGGTCTCTACTTTCCGCTGGACCTGGGAAGCTACTTCCTTCAGTGCCATTTCCCGCAATTGCAGGATATGCTCGTTTTTAAAGAAATTTTGAAGTGCTGCCTGAATTTTTGAAGCATCGTAGATCTTGCCCTCTTTTAGACGAACAATAAGTTCCTCGGCGGTAAGGTCAATATTAACGACTTCGTCTGCAGAATCAATAACGCTGTCGGGAACTCTTTCTTGCACTTCGATCCCTGTAATCGCTTTGACTTCCTCGTTTAAACTCTCGATATGCTGGATATTAACAGCACTGATTACGTTAATGCCTGCTTCGAGAATTTCTATGACATCCTGCCATCGTTTGGCATTTTTGCTACCTTCAATATTTGTATGCGCTAGCTCATCGATAATGACAACCTCTGGATGCGAATTCAAAACAGCATAAAGATCCAGTTCCTCCAACTGTTTGCCTTTGTAAAAAAGATGACGCCGAGCAATAATGGGAATACCATCAAGCAATTGATGTGTTTCCTTTCGATTATGGGTCTCAATATAGCCGATACGCACATCGATTCCTCCCTGTAAAAGTGTATGTGCATCCTGTAGCATGCGATATGTCTTTCCGACACCAGCACTCATTCCAATATAAAGTTTGAATCGGCCTCGTTTCGATTTCCGGATCAGATCCAGAAAATGCTCAGCGCTTTTCCTTTCTTCCATTTTTAATACCTTTCATATTCAAAAGGTTCCTGCCGATCCAACACACGGCAGGAACGATTGTTTTTAAAAACTAACCGTAAGTGCAGTGACAGCTGTCACGCTATTTTTAAGCAGCTTATTTGACCGATCAAGGAAAATAGCATCTTTATTCGTGAGGTTTCGCAACTCTGTACGCCAAAGTACATTCGGAAGAATAGCATAATCTGCATTTAAAGAGTAGCCAAATGTTTGAAAGCCCTGAGCCGTTCCAGTAGAAACGATAACACCATGTTTATCGTTGTAATATTCTCCTCTTGCTGTTAAGCTGAATCTTTCGGTCGTTGCATATCGTGCAATTAACACGGGCGTGTACCATAGGTTGTACGTTGAGCTCCCTTTTGCTTTTTCTTCGGCTCCAATATCAAATCCGAATGTAATGCCTAGCTTTTCGTTGACTTGATAGATTGCATACAGATTATGGAAATAACGCATCTGTCTTACACTATCCGCTTTATCGCTGCCGATAAAAGAACCACTATTGATGGTCCATTTATCTGTCGGTTTATAGACCAATTGATGTCCAAATGCAGGCAAACTGCTGCCATCCAAACGTTGAATCCGCTGCCAACCGTTTAAAACAAGCCCACTTAAAAACAGTTTTCCCGAAGCGGATGTATAAGATATTTTTGCGCCAGTTTCGAAATAGGGAGAATTATCCGCAAAAATACTTCTCGTTACAGTCCAATTGTCCTTTCCTATAGCGCTTTCGAAGCCCAAATGGGAAGAAAATATTCCGGCATCGATCCATAAATTATGTTTTTTCGAGAGGCGAACACCGGCATTCGCTTCGTAAATATTTTTTAAGACACCGGGTTCCGCACTGTAGTTGGCATTCATATATGTACCGACACCTAATGCAAGATTTGCACGGGTATTTGTCGTTTCGTACGTAGCTTTTAAAAGTGCCAAGTTTATGTTTACTTCATTCGTCCTGTTGTGACTATATACAAAGCCTGGGCGTGTATTTCCAATTGGATTGTTAAAGTCCCGAAGGTAATATGCTTCAAGGTAACCACTTATCGCCAATTTGGGAATTTGAGTCGTATCTTGCTGTGCAAATAATTGTGTTGCCCCTGTGAGTAAACAGGCCAACATCGCTAGTTTTTTCATGTATATCGTTCTTGTAAAGTGTATGTCAATGACCCATCAGGTCAATTTTATTTTTCAACCATCTTGTCCAAAGCAATATTTAGTTCAAGGACATTGATTTTGCGAGGTCCAAACATATTCCATAGAGGGGTCTGAACGTGAGCATCAACGAGAGACTGTAAGCTATTTACCGATATACCTCTTGCTTTCGCAACACGATCAATTTGAATTTTTGCGGATTCTATTGAGATATCGGGGTCCAAACCACTGCCACTGGCTGTCACCATGTCGACGGGTACCTGTGCACGTTGTATGGTCGGATTATGGACTAAAAATGTATCAATACGCGATTTCACTTCCGAAAGATACTCTCCATTAGAGGGACCTTTATTGCTTCCACCCGATCCTGCGGCATTATAATCAACTGCTGAAGGACGCGACCAGAAATAATCATCTCTCGAAAAAGCCTGGCCAATATTCCTATAATACATTTGCCCATTATATTGTAGCATTTCCCCTTTTCCATGATTGGGTGCTATTTGCGCTATCGCCCATACAAGGGCTGGATATACAACTGAGAGCAGCAGCAATAAAATAATTGTAATCTTTATTGCTGGATATATATGTGTTTTCATCTTTGTTTATAGTATTAAAAATATATTAGATAAATAGTGAAACCAGTAAGTCTATAACCTTGATACCAATAAATGGAACGAGTACTCCACCAAGTCCAAAGACGAGCAGATTTCGCCGTAACAATGCGCTTGCACCTATAGGTTTGTATGCCACTCCCTTTAATGCCAAAGGAATCAGTAATGGGATAATAATTGCGTTGAAGATGACAGCTGAGAGTATGGCGCTTTGTGGACTACTGAGCTGCATAATATTTAAACCTTGAAGTGCCGGTATTGCTGCAATAAATAAGGCCGGAATAATAGCAAAATATTTGGCGACATCGTTTGCAATGCTGAACGTAGTCAGCGTACCCCGAGTCATCAACAATTGCTTACCTATCTCCACAACTTCAATCAATTTGGTTGGATCGTTGTCAAGATCGACCATGTTACCTGCTTCCTTTGCAGCTTGTGTACCACTATTCATCGCAACACCAACATCGGCTTGCGCAAGTGCTGGAGCATCGTTTGTACCATCCCCCATCATCGCAACCAATCGTCCGTCAAGCTGTTCTTTTTTTATGTAGTTCATCTTGTCTTCAGGCTTGGCCTCAGCAATGAAATCATCCACTCCAGCTTTTTCGGCAATATATTTGGCCGTCAAAGGATTATCTCCCGTCACCATGACAGTCTTGATACCCATTTTTCGCAATCTTTCAAAGCGTTCGTGAATCCCGGGTTTTATCACATCCTGCAATTCTATTACACCGCGCACCTGTTCATTCTCCGCAACGACCAATGGGGTTCCCCCATTTTGAGAGATAAGCTTTACGCGTTCATCTATTTCCTGAGGAAACAGATTTCCAGCCTTTACAATGATATTTCGAATAGCATCTGTTGCACCTTTACGAATACGTGTCTGTGCAAAGTCTATTCCCGAGCTACGGGTTTCGGCGGTAAACTTAATGAATGTAGGGTTTTCGACCTTATAGCTCGATGGGTTGACACCAGCTAATTCAACAATTGATTTTCCTTCAGGTGTTTCATCCGCCATGGAGCTCAATGTTGCTGCACGTACCAGAGCTTCTTTCATAATGCCATCTGCGGGGTAGAAATTTGTCGCCTTACGATTTCCGATCGTAATGGTTCCAGTTTTATCAAGCAACAAGACATCAATATCACCCGCCGTTTCAACTGCTTTGCCACTTTTTGTAATAACATTTGCACGAAGTGCGCGATCCATTCCTGCTATACCGATTGCCGATAAAAGACCACCTATTGTGGTCGGGATCAGACAGACAAAAAGAGAAATAAATGAAGCTATGGTGATACCGACATTGGCATAATCTGCAAATGGTTTTAAGGTCACGGTTACGATAATAAACACAAGTGTAAAACCTGCAAGAAGGATCGTTAAAGCAATCTCATTCGGTGTTTTTTGTCGGCTTGCCCCTTCGACCAAAGCAATCATCTTATCCAAGAAGCTTTCGCCCGGTTCTGTCGTCACTTGTACAACAATTCGGTCTGATAAGACCTTTGTACCACCGGTAACCGAACTTTTATCTCCCCCAGCCTCTCGGATTACTGGTGCCGATTCCCCGGTTATTGCACTTTCATCAATGGTTGCCAATCCTTCAATAATCTCGCCATCCAATGGAATTACATCCCCAGCCTGACAGACAAAGACATCATTTTTTTTCAATTGGGCGGATGAAACTATCCGGCCATCACGCAGGGTTGCGGGGGTTTCCTCCCGTGTTTTACGCAAGCTGTCTGCTTGCGCTTTACCTCGGGCTTCTGCAATTGCCTCAGCAAAGTTGCCAAAGAGCAAGGTCAAAAATAGAATAACAAATACCGTAAAATTATAACCTAGTGTTCCTTGTGATTTTTCTCCAGTCATTATCCATAGACAGACCACAGCCATAATCATTGTTCCAATTTCTACTGTAAACATCACTGGGTTACGGAACATTATTTTAGGATTCAGCTTCACGAAAGATTGCTTTAATGCTTGTTGTACAAGTTCTTTCTGAAACAATGTTTGTTGATTGCTCATTTTTAGAATTCTTTAATTTTATGTATTACATGGAAAAATATTCCGCAAGTGGACCAAGAGCCAGAGCTGGGAAAAAAGAAAGTGCTGCGATAATCGCAATCACGGCAAATACCATCAAACCGAATGTACTGGTATCTGTTTTTAGCGTCCCCTCTCCCTCAGGTATGAATTTCTTCTCGGCCAACAATCCCGCAATAGCTATAGGACCGATAATCGGTATAAAGCGACCGAGCATCAAGACGATACCCGTCGAGATATTCCACCAAATTGTATTGTCTCCAAGCCCTTCAAAGCCACTGCCATTGTTCGCTGCAGATGAGGTATATTCATATAATATTTCGCTAAAACCATGGAATCCAGGGTTATTCAATGTAGAAGCACCTTGGGCTGGAAACGCTGTAGCAAGTGCTGTACCGACAAGGATTAGAAAGGGATGGGCGAGAGCAACAATCATAGCGATTTTCATTTCCCGCGCTTCAACTTTCTTACCCATAAACTCTGGTGTGCGCCCCACCATCAAGCCACTAATGAAAACGGCGAGTATAATAAAAATGAAGAAATTGAGTATGCCAGCTCCCACACCGCCATAAAAAGCATTCACCATCATCGCTATAAGTTCGTTCATACCAGATAAGGGCATGTAACTATCATGCATAGAATTGACAGAACCCGTCGAAATCATCGTTGTAACTATACTCCAAAACCCCGATGCCGCTGCACCAATACGTATTTCTTTTCCCTCCATAGCGCCCATCGACGTGTCAATCCCCATCTGCGCAATAGCCGGATTTCCAGCCATTTCCATTTTTATATTTGGGATTGCCAGAATGAGAAAACCAATGGTCATCACAGCAAACATCATCCATGAAAATTTACGTTTGCGAATAAAAAAGCCAAAGGCAAATATCATTGCCATCGGGATAATAAACTGGGCGATCATTTCCACCATGTTGGTCAAATAATTAGGATTCTCGAGTGGATGTGCACTGTTCGCGCCAAAGAAACCACCCCCATTTGTGCCCAGATGTTTAATTGGGACAAAGGCAGCTACTGGTCCCCGGCTTACCTGTACAGTATCTCCGGTCATTGTCACCATGCTGTCCTTACCTTCGAATGTCATAGGCATCCCTTGGAATACGAAAATGGTAGCAACCAACACAGAAAGAGGCAGTAAAATCCGTGTACATGATTTCACAAAGAAATCATAAAAATTACCCAATTGGGTTGTTGTTTTATCCCTAAAAGCTTTGAAAATAACCACTGCCGCAGCCATTCCAATCGCCGCTGTCACGAACTGAAGAAACATGAGCCAAATTTGTCCGAGGTAGCTCACTCCAGATTCCCCAGAATAGTGCTGAAGGTTACAGTTGACCAAAAAGGATATGCTGGTATTAAAGGCCAGATCAGCAGTCATTCCTGGATTCCCATCTGGATTTAAAGGTAGATGTCCCATATTCATCATAATAGCCATGCTCAACAAAAACCAGACTAAATTGATTGTCAAAAGAGCAACGAGATGCTGTTTCCAGGTCATCTGGAGACTAGGGTTAATTCCTGTCACACGATAAAAAAGTCGTTCCAAGGGTTGAAATAATGGATCTAACCAGGTCCTTTCATTGCCATATACCTTAGCTATATATTTCCCAAGGGGAAATCCGAGTAGTAATGTTACGATGAACATCACTATGATTCCAAGAATCTCTGTATTCATTTCTTTAATTGATTTGTATAAAAAGTGTATCATTACCAATCGTTAACTAACCTCAAGCCCCTTTTTCCCATTTCATTGCAGGCTGCAGTGGCATTAGTATACTTGACGATGTAGTATGAGCAATCTCGTTATTAGAATTTTTCAGGCTTTAGAAGTACATAACATATATATCCAAAAACCAGTAGTGCTACAATAAATAAAGCTGTCATTTACTTTGATATTAATAGATTATGTATTTGTTGTCCTTTACGGATCTCTAAAAAAGGCACGGGCAACCGAGCTTCGATTACTGTCCAGGTATGAACGGTACTGATGCGCTGAAGACCGCCTAAGGATCTTACAAAGAGGTTTTCCAAAATATATTTGACATAGTGATTTCCACGGCCATAAATCGTTCCGAGAAACTCGATATGCTGACAGATTTTGTCTATGTTGCGCTCTGTACTCAAGTGTCGAAGATGATTGATAACAGCCTGCAGGGCACCTGCAAAATTGTGTTTCCGAAGCAAGAAATTAATCTCTGTTCGGATTTCCCTATAATGAAGGGCCATATACAAACCTGCCCTGTATTGATTTAATTTTTTCATGTTATGAATAGAACTATACTTCAAAATCTAACCGACATAGAGCTGAAAAATCATCGCGATAATCAACAGCACTAATATGACCCTCGCTATGCGGTCTCCCGATATATTGTGAGGGGAACCTGTGCCCTTATTTTCTTGCTTCTCTTTCATGTTATCTTTTTTATATTTTCTCAAAAAAATCCACCATTTTATAGAATAACCAGAAACAAAAAATTCCAGTTATGAGGAGTATGATTGTCATTACCATTGTTAAATTTTATTAGCGATTCGCGATTTCTTTTTTTAAATTTCCATTACATACTAGTAGCTGTGACGATCACTCCTTTGGAGGGCTCTTGCCACATACTTTTCTTTTTCGTTCTGTTTCCATTTTTATTGTCATTTGTCCCATTAGGCCAAACCCTGTTCCATTATGTTAAAAAAAGGCATAAAATACTGTTAATCAACTTAAATGAAAATATAGACAGTAAAACAAAATTGGCTAACCCTATCATTTTGATAAGGTTCTTTTATCAAAATGAGAATGAGTATTCGGAATAACCCAGGCGAAAGTTTATGGAAAGATTCGGGAATGGAAATGAAAATAGGTGAGCCTGAGAAGGGCCACAATGAGGAGCTTTGTGTAACAAATTTGCAAAGAAGCGTAAAATTGTCGCCAAAAGTTCACATTAAAAATTATTTTAGGGATACCCTAATTAAAGAGACACTTATACAAATTTAACAATGATAAACTTAAACCTTTTCAAAGAAATTATCTTCTCAGTCTGTATGGGCTGTGTTTTAATCTCCTGTCAAAATGAAAAAAGCAGCCCCAATACATTGACGGAAGAAGAGCAAAGTAACGGCTGGCAACTTTTATTCGATGGCTCAACGCTCAATAATTGGCATACCTACAACAATAGTAAAAATGCACCGGCAGCCTGGGTTGTTAAAAATGGAACTATTTATTGCGATCCAAACAACGAAAGCCAGAAATATGATTTAGTATCGGACAAAGATTACAAAAATTACGAGTTCAAATTTGAATGGAAGCTTGAAAAAGAGGGGAATAGCGGTGTTTTTGTCAATGTACAGGAAAAACCGACTATTGATGCGACCTACCATTCAGGACCTGAATACCAATTGTTAGCCGATTCTCATCCTGATTTCGATAAGCCCTTAAAGCGTTCGGGCTGTCTTTATACATTTCTACCGCAGCAAAACTTTGTCAATGTGAAGGCGCAAGACGATTGGAATGAATCAAGTATCATTCAGAAGGATGGAAAAGTTACGTTTTACCTCAATGGTAAAATCACCGCTGAAATGGATTTTAATTCAAATAAATGGAAAGATTTAGTAAAACATAGTAATTTCAAAGATTATCCGGAGTTTGGTCAGCATATTAGCGGAAAACTAGCGCTGCAAGATTGGTCAAGAGGTGTTTCGTTTAGAAATCTAAAAATAAAACCATTATAAATAAAAAGTCCTTAGCATACGCTGAGGACTTTTTATTTACTTACCTTATTCCCTCCTTCCGAGCAGTTTCTCTCTATCTCCTTTCAATCCGTGTGTCTATCCAAAAACAATCCCTATCCTGCCGAAATAAATCAACCGGCCTTTGGTGATTGTAGATAAGTTCTTCCAAGGCATTAAAATTATAACGAAACATATCTTCATCTTTTGATTGAATGGGACGGAGAATTGAATCTTCGTCATCAATAAAAATATCAGATTCAAAAATATTGATTTGATGCGTACTCACCCAAGCAATTGCCATCTCTTTGCTCATCCGCTCCAATGCTTTTGTTGCTTCCTGGTATTGTTTCATTTCCCAGGGAAGATCTTCGGGATAATGCGAAGCAATATAGTCTTGGTAAGCTTTTATATCTCCTTCTCGGAGACATTCGTTGCGAAGCAATAGTCTTGTTGTATCACGAGCAAAGCTAATATACTCCGGCCGCATAAATAGGCCGTATCTTTTACTATACAATTCTATTTTTTCCGCTAGTTCTTGCCTCATAATTTAATTATCTAGCAAAAATCATCCCAACCTACTCTATTATAAGGAGTTTCGGCGTTAAAAAAACAGATTTTAGATTTTTGCAAATAATTATTTTGTAGCAGATTAAACTTAGATTGTTGTTTTTTCCTCCGATTTTGAAATAAATCTCACGTCCAATGATTTTAAAATATTTTTAAGCCGATAATTCCCGCAACAATCAATGTTGCCGAAAGAAGTCTAAACACATTGGCTGAATCTCCGAAAAACGAAATCCCAACGAGTAATGTTCCGACAGCTCCCAAACCTGTCCATACGGCATACGCTGTACCGATAGGAATCGCTTTTTGTGCATAAAATAATAATCCACCACTTATGCTCATGGAAACAATAGCCAATATGATCCAACCAAATTTATTTGAGTCTGGCTGTTGAGCCATTTTTAAACCGAGTGGCCATCCAATTTCAAAAATGCCAGCGACAATCAATGCAATCCAATTCATTTTCAATAGTTTAAATTTCTAAGACAAAGATAATCGCTATTCGAAAGGCTTTTTTTGACTTATATCAAAATCGTATGCTTATCGTCTTATACGGCTAAGTGTTTCTTGTGTAATACCTAAATAAGATGCAATGTGACCAAGATTAATTCGATTTATTAAATTGGGTTGCAGGCGTATGAGAGACTGATAACGCTCCGCCGCTGATTCAGTATGCAATGACATAATCCGTTCTTCGAGAATAATGCAAACCTCTTCAGCAATCTTTCGTCCTATCAGATTTAGCTCAGGATAAATTCTATACAATTCATTCAAATCGTCTACAGAAATTGCATAGATCTCCGAATCTTCCAGAAATTGGATATTTTCAAAGGACGGTTTTTCCGTATATACAGGCAGGATTGATCCAAAAATTTGATTTTCCTCACCAAACCAACTATTCATTTCGCGTCCATTTTTTAAGAAATAGGCGCGGATCAATCCCGTACTCAAAACAAAATAGCTTGATAGATGCTGTCCTTCTCTCAAAAAATGCTCGCCCTTTTTCTTAAAAAAATAACGTGTTCTTTTTTCTACCTCCGCCGATATCACTTCATTGAGATAACCATATTTTTTCAATTGTTCGATTAGTGGATTCATGCTCTTATCGATTAAAATCAGTCATAGCTCATCAAATTATCTACGTGATTATACAGGAGAAGTTCCGTATACGGATCGCCCTTAATTTCCAATAACCTGCAAAATGCAGGTTCAGTTTTTATCCCGCTTCTCTTCAACTGTCTGACCTTCTCAGCAAATTCTTCACCTCTTAGTTGTATAATTTCATATTCTTTTAGCATATGTAAATATCCATTCTGATTTTCAGTCGCTTTGTCGGTCGCATAAATTTCAAAAAGCTGCTCTTCAATCGAGAAACTGCATACAATCACATTGCTTTCAGCCCGCTGCAGCTGAAAATGCGCTTGCCGCGAAAAATTAAGACACAGCATTTTTTCAAGAACATCAAAATCTTGTACATATAGGATGATGTCAACATCACTTCCAGAAACATCGATATCGATCGGTATCGTACCAACTACGATGGGATCATAACCTTTAAGGCAATCAACAATTTGATAGTCATGCAGTAAACGATAAATATTTCTCTGAACTTCATTTCCAGTCTGCAAATAGTCTATATTTCTAAAATTAATAGTCATATACAACGGTGTAATTCATTCCCTCTAAACAATTTGAATATACTAAACAACAGAAGAAACTGTAAACTTATGATATAAAAATGCGATAAGTATTTATCTTTATTAACGCCGATGAGCTCCTTAGAAATAATTCCCACTTTTCCCTACCTGCTGATGGTTGAAGGAAAATATTTGGACCAGGTTCAGCTGGAAGCAGAGCAACGTCTTCGAATGAAAACATTACCTATTCATCCACATGAAGACCTCCCGATAAATACGATTGAAGATATCCTGCAAGCCGCCTTAAATCTCTATCGTGATGGCATAATTAAAATTAAAAAATAAACCTAAGCCACTAAGATCTAGTCGACAATATTACCCTAAAAAAGCGAACTACACAAGCAGATGTAAAAACTTTTAAATAATATTTGCTTAACACAAAATCAACAATACTCTCCTACCTTTATCGCGGTTTAAAAATCACCTAGTCATTTAAACAGCTACAAAACAAATGAGAAAACATTTGATTACCAGCATTTTGCTAAGCACAATTGGTACATCAGTTACCTATGCGCAAAATGAAACAACCTCTGCTCTGAATGGAACCATCAGGGAGGGAAATTCGCCAATCAATGGAGCGACTATCGAAGCCATTCATTTACCTTCTGGGACAAAGTATGTCACTTCATCACGAAGTGACGGCCGCTATAATCTTCCCAATTTGAGAATTGGTGGCCCTTATCAAATCACAGTAACTTATCTCGGGCATTCTCCAAACATGAAGCAGATCGAAAAACTCGCTTTGGGACAAAGCTCGACGCTCGACATTCAGATGCAGTCCAACGCACAGGTATTGGATGAAGCTGTCGTTGTAGGAACAAGACAGGGAAAAGTCTTCAATTCCGGCCGAACAGGTGCTGCACAAAACATTTCCCGAACAGCAATTCAAAATCTACCTACACTGAATCGAAGCTTTACTGATTTTGTCAAACTGAGCCCTCAATTTTCGATGCAGTATGGTAATCCTTCCTTTGCTGGAAGAAGCAACCTTGCGAATAACTTCACCATCGACGGGGCGCTATTTAATAATGCTTTTGGATTACAGGGGACTATTGGAAGTCAAACAAACTCGCAACCCATCAATATGGATGCCTTTGAAGAGATTTCTGTCAATATCGCTCCTTATGATGTCAGACAAAATGGTTTTACTGGTGCAGCAATCAACGCAGTTACGAGAAGCGGTACCAATGAAGTACAAGGATCCTTAAATTATTACTTCAGGAATCAGAGTTTAGTCAATAAATACAATTCAGCAGGGTTGAAAGCACCAGTAAACAACTTTAGCCTAAAAGGCTATGGTTTTACGGTCGGTGGCCCAATTATAAAAAACAAACTATTCTTCTTTGCAGGTGGTGAACTTGAACGACGAGTAGATCCAGGAACAAACTTTATTGCTTCCCGTGGAGGCAATACTGGCCCGAATATTTCAACCGTATCTGCTGAGAAACTCGATGATCTCGCTAAATACCTCAATTCAATTGGCTATAATCCAGGAAGCTATGAAGATTATCCCTTAGATACACGCAGTGACAAATTCTCTGTTAAATTAGATTACAATATCGATCAAAAAAATACATTAAGCGCTAAATATTTCTATTTCCGTTCCTACCGTGACATTCTACCATCCAATAGCGGTGCGCCCAAAAATAATAGACAACCGTCTAATGTTGGGCTACCATTCAGCTCCGCTGGATATGGCATAAACAACAACATGGACAATGTGAATTTAGAATTACGTACGCGTATCAGCAGTAAATATTCCAATTCCCTCACCGTAGGATACAATGTCATGAACGATTATCGGGAATCTAAAGGAGGGCAGCCATTTCCTTTGGTAGACATCATGAATCCTGACGGAAGTAGCATGACGGCATTTGGTTACGAGCCTTTTACAGCATTTAACAGTCTAAAAACGAAGGTATTTCAAGCAACCAACAACTTTAATATTTATGCCGGAAAACATGAAATTACAGTGGGGGCCAATTTTGAAAACTACAAAACCACCAACGGATTTGCACCGAACTATTATGGTGCCTATACATTTGCCAGTTTAGACGACTTCTATAACTCTGCAAAAAATAATGTTTCCAACGCTACCAAATACCAAGTCCAATATTCTGTTTTACCCGATGGATCGTTTCCTTATGCAGAGATCTCGGCGAGTATGTTTGGTCTATATGCGCAGGATGCCTTCGCTGTAAACAGCCATTTTAAATTGACTGCTGGATTGAGAGCTGACTTGACAAACATTTCTTCACCTAACGAACTAAAGAATGATAATGTCACAAAGCTGAACTTTGATCAAGGTGAAAAGATTGACGTTTCAAAATATCCAAAAAGTGCTATTCTTTGGTCGCCAAGAATCGGATTTAACTGGAATGTCAATGGGACAAATCAAACGCAGCTACGCGGTGGATCGGGGATTTTTACCGGTCGTCCGCCATTGGTATGGATTTCGAATCAGGCCGGCAATAATGGTGTAATGTTTGGTTCTGAGTCCATCAATAACCCTACAAATCGTCCGTTTACACCTGATGTAGATGCTTATCGTAATGTAAATCATCAAACGGCAGCCAACAACTCGAGTTACAACTTGGCAGTGACAGATAACAACTTCAAATTTATGCAGCTTTGGAGAACGAATCTTGCTGTTGACCAAAAATTACCAGGTGGTATTATCGGTACTTTTGAAGCCTTGTATTCAAAAGATATCAATTCGGTGTATTTCCGTAATGTCAACCTAAATACGACAGATGGCAAAGCTTTAGCTGGGGCCGATAACCGCATGCGCTACAGCACACCGCGTATTTATGGCGCTGCACAGCCTACACCTGAAAACCCTAATATTTCAGACGCCATCGTGATGTCCAACACATCAAAAGGCTATAGCTATACGTTGACAGGAACCTTATCGAAAGAATTCAAAGGTGGCTTTTTTGCCAATATAGGTTATACCTATACGGACTCTAGATCGGTCAATGACGGTGGATCCATTGCGCAGTCGATGTGGCGTGATCGTTATGTATCTGGTAATCCAAATAGTGCTGATCTCTCCTATTCTACTTATTTGGTTAAAAATAGATTCATTGCCAATTTCTCTTACCGTAAAGAATACCTAGATCATTTGGGAACAACATTCTCTCTATTTTATCAACTACAGGATGGTCCACGTTATTCCTACACCTACGGCGGTGACTTAAATAATGATGGCTTGTCAGGTAATGATTTGATCTATATTCCGAACAGTAAGGACGAGATTGCCTTGGTCGGTGACAATGCACAAGACACCCGGTCTTCAGATCAATTATGGTCTCAGTTAAACGGCTATATTAATCAAGACAATTATCTCAATGCGCACAGAGGTCAGTACGCAAAACGTAATGCATTGGTAGGTAAAATGATTGGAACCCTAGATATTCGTATTGCTCAAGATGTATTCTTAAATACCGGCAGCAAGAAACATCAATTGCAGATTACCTTCGATATATTTAACTTCGGAAACATGATCAACAAAAGCTGGGGTGTAGCTCAATTTGCCAACAAAGCAAATGGTATCTTAAATTACAAAGGATTAAATGCACAGGGACAACCAACATTCTCCTTCCCTTATTTAGATGCTACCAATCAGATTCCGCTCACCAACACATTCTCAAATAGTGTGGATGAAACCTCACGCTGGAGAATTCAATTGGGTGTACGCTATCGATTCAACCAATAAAACAAAAAATAACGTAAATTTGAACCCATCCTCAAACAAAGGATGGGTTTTTAGTTAAGGAGTATAAATAGATGAAAAAACTAGCACTTTCCCTATTCGCCATTTTTACTTACATCGCCTGTCAGGCCCAACATTTTGACCTCATTCCTTTGGGAATATATGGCGGTGAACAAGAAGACAATCTGTCTGCCTACTTAGTAGGAATTCCAAGTGATACGACCTTCCTATCCCTCGATGCAGGGACCATAAATACTGGAATAAGAAAAGCCATTCAACTAAAAAGCCTAAATAGGTCCGTCGAAACGGTTTTACGTAATCAAATAAAAGGATATTTTATCTCCCACGGTCATCTCGACCATCTATCTGGCCTTATTATCAACTCACCCGCTGACAGTAAAAAGAATATCTTCGCCATAGCTCCAGTACTTCAGATTCTACAAAACCATTACTTTATCACAGATACCTGGATAAATTTTGGCGATCAAGGGCAAAAACCCATACTTGGAAAATATCACTACACAACCCTACAAGAGGGTATCACGACATCGGTTCAAAATACGCCATTGTCTTTGACGGCATATGAACTTAGCCACGTAAATCCTTATAAAAGCAGTGCTGCACTCGTTCAGCATGATAATCACTATTTACTTTATCTCGGCGATACGGGAGCCGATCGGGTCGAAAAATCTAATCAGCTGGACAAGCTTTGGAGAAGTATTGCCCCTCTAATTAAGCAGAAACAATTAAACAGTATATTGATTGAAGTATCCTTTCCTAACAGTCAACCGGAAAATCTGCTTTTTGGACATCTTACCCCTAATCTGTTGCTAGAGGAACTTCAAAATCTCAAAGAAAAAACAGGGCTGAAAAACCTCGAAGGGCTCACTATCGTTGTCACCCATCGAAAACCAACAGGTGATAATCCGAAGATTATCAAAAATGAATTATTAAAGAATAATCCGCTAAAAGTGAATTATATCTTCCCTGAGCAAGGGAAAAAAATAAGCTTGAACTAATAGTTTATCATAAAGATGAAACCTTAATCGGTTTCATCTTTTTAAGAACTATAACGCTTCGATGATATTTTCTATACTTAAACGCGATTTCGCTGTCATGGAAGGTTGATTGGTGTCATCAGCATCCCGATAACCAATGGCCACCGCAAATAGTGTCTGATAACCTTCAAGTTCTAGTATCTCATCATAAACCTCATTTTCAATTCCTTCCATAGGGGTCGCATCAATTCCATTCGCAGCACACGCTGCAAGGAAAAATCCCAAAGAAAGGTAGACTTGCTGCTTCATCCAGGATTTAACGTGCAACTCCCCTTTCGATTGTAAAAATTGCTTATAATAATTAATTGATCCCTCAGGAAGTGTATTTTCAATTTGAGTTTCAAATCGCTCGACATCGGTAAGGGCGCTAAAAACGACCAAATGACTAGCCTCATTTATTTTCTGTGCATTCCAGTAAGATGCTGCAGCAAGCCTCTGCTTCACCTCCCCCGCAGAAACAAAGAAAAATTTCCAAGGCTGACTATTGATAGAAGATGGACTCAGTCGGATTATTTCCTTTAATTCAGTAATCTTGTCGTCAGAAATTATCTCCACTGAATTATACTTTTTCGTTGTGTAACGTTGCTTTGCTGTTTCTAAAAAAGCCATAACATACAATATTTAATTAACTATATTTTTTATAGTTGCAAACTTAAATATAGTGTTATATATTTGCAATAACGGTCAAAATTGATAGTAACAGATGTATTTGATAGACAACAAACAATACCCCTGCAGTACAAGCCTGACAATGAAATACATAGGCGGAAAATGGAAAGCAGTTATCCTGATTCATTTAATTGAAAAAAAACGTTATAATGAATTAAGAAAAGAATGCGCATTAATTACCGAACGGACCTTGAGCTTACAATTAAAGGAACTTGAAGCAGATGGTTTAGTAAAACGGACAGTACATACGGACAAAGCGCCATTAAAAGTAGATTATGAGCTTACCGCTTTCGGCAAAACACTTATTCCACTATTAGAATCTATTGCTGAATGGGGAAGAGAAACAGCTAGCCGGACGGAACGGATTCAGCACATGTAAAACAGAATCACTAAATTCTTGATGATGAAAGGGCATCTGAAAAAATTAATGCTCTAATCGAAAACTTTGATGTGGGAACAGAGCTAGCCTCAAATTAAGATAAAGTCAAATGCGGGAGTTTTCCGATCAGGAAGTTGTTGCAAAATCCAACTTCCTGATGCACTACACTCCGTTAAACACCTTTGGCCCAACATATAATAAAACCACTAAAAACGATCGTCTACAAGTTCTTTATTAACCATCGCTCCGGCCAAATTTCCTGTAGCAACCGAATTAGCAACAGAACGCATCATACTGGAATTATCTCCACAGGCAAAAACACCAGCAACTGTTGTTTTCTGAAAATTGTCTATTTTAATATGTCCCTGCTCTGTCAATTCACATCCTAAAGCCTCGGGAATTGCGGAATGTTGTCTAAACGGAATAGCGGCATAGATTGCATCAAATGCAAGCGCACGGCCATCTTTCAATTGCAGCTGCTGAACCCAGCCATTCTTATGCTGGATCTTACCAATTTCACCTTCAATAAGGGCAATACCGTGTTGTTGAAGCTTAGCCCTTTGCTTATAGTCAAAATCAGCTTTACCAGATGTCAATAGCGTTAAGTCTGTCGAGAGATTGTTGACTAATCCCGCTAAATGGAGGGCTCTTTCCCCGTTAGCCATAATCGCTGTTTTTCCCTTTCTAAATTCATAGCCATGACAGTAAGGACAATGTATGACTGAAATACCCCAACAGGCTGAAAACCCCTGTATATTTGGCGTAATATCTTCCACTCCAGTTGCAAAAATAAGTTTCTCTGCTTTAAAAATTTCCCCATTTTCAGTTGTTATCTCAAAACCGTCCGCTATTTTCTCACCGCTGACAGCCATGCCCTTCTGAAACTTGACACTTGGGTAATTCAATACCTCCTCTTTCGCCTTTTTTGCAATAAACTGTGGCTTTTCCCCATCATGCGTAATAAAGTTATGTGAATATGGAGTCTGTCTATTACAGGGAAGCCCACTGTCAATAATTAGGACATTCCGCAATGAACGTCCCAATGCCATTGCCGCAGATAATCCTGCATAACTCCCCCCAATAATGATTACTTCGTAGCTTCTATTGTCTTTCATATATGCTTTTTTAGTTATTACTTCTCTTTTGACAAATGATTATATAAAATGGAAAATTCTCCTCGACTTCCCGGATCTCCAGCAGTCCATATTGATCAAATTCGGCGTGAATAGAATCAAAATCATAAAAGAACATATTTATTCCACCAAACATGGCAAACTGCTCGGCACCTATCTTCTCGCCCTTTCCGTAAATACTCGCTTGTTTAGAAACACTTGTAAAAATCATGTAACCTCCTTCAGCGAGTTGATCAAAACAACGCCGGACTAATGCTGCACGTTCATCAGCATCCAATAAATGAATTAATGCGTAACAAAAAATTCCGCCATAGCAGCCGGTGTCAAAAGGCATATCGTTGAATGATCCATGATAGATAATTGTCTCTGTTCCGAAATATTTTCTAGCAAGTTCAATTGCAGTTTTTGAGATCTCAATCCCTGTGATTTTAAAACCACTGTCTAAAAAGATTCGACCATTTCGGCCATAGCCAAAGCCTGGAATCAAAATATCTCTTATATTCCTTTCCAAAAAGAAATCCTTTGCAAAAATAGCTGATTGGGCAGCTTCAGTACCCCACATTTCTTGCTTCTCAACAAAACTACGTTCCCAAAATTCCATGTTATAGATTCTTATTTTTTCGAAACCTGATTGTACTGTAGAAATAACAAGCGATTCTGTTATTCAAAGTTTATATAGCGAAGATAATACTTTTACACTATTGCAACTATGTAGCAAAATCGATAAATGCAATTAAATTGCAAATAAATTACAATCGGATGAATTATTGAAATCATGGTTATTTATCAGTATTGAAAACCAGTTAGGTTCTTGGATATCTTTGCTCGGAACAAAAGATGCTTACTCCAACAATAAGAACATGAAGAACATGAAAATCATAAAGACCATACTAACAGCCTCACTTCTTCCCTGGCTAACCATGCAGGCCAGTGCCCAAAAATTAGATAAAATGACTTGGTTCAATGAACCTGCCGAATGGACTATCAAAGACAATTCTTTAACGATGTCTGTGACAGCAAAAAGTGATTACTGGCGTATATCCCACTATGGTTTTACCGTAGATGACGCTCCCTTTTTCTATACGCTGAGGGGCGGAGAATTTGAAGTTAAGGCTAAGATTTCAGCTAAATATAAAAACCGGTTTGATCAGGCAGGTCTCATGTTGCGTATCGATCATGAAAATTATATAAAAGCAGGAATAGAATTTGTAGATGGAAAATACAATTTGAGTACTGTTGTTACACATAAAACGAGTGATTGGAGCATCATCCCCATCGAGAAAGAAATCCCATTCATCTGGATCAAAGCAATACGTAGACTAGATGCAGTCGAATTCTTTTACTCATTTGATGACAAAGAATATATCATGATGAGAAATGCCTGGTTGGCGGATAATCATCCGGTCATGGTTGGTCTAATGGCTGCTTCACCTGATGGCGACGGTTTCCAGGCTAAATTTGATTATTTTAATATCAAACATCTTGCGGATCAACGGCGAACCAGATGGCTAAAAGAAAATAACTCGAACTAAAAAACGTTTCAGTCCGTCTAAGATTTTTTTAGACGGACATATATTTAAATCGCTTCATTTTCTTCCTGAAAAAGCCTATTAAAAACACTGACAGCCTCATGTGAATTCCGAACACGAAGCTTTTGCAAAATATTTTGACGATGACGATTGACTGTATTTATACTCAATCCCAATTTTACAGCAATACTTTTACTGATCATTCCGGCTTTGATACAGTTCAAAATCTCTTTCTCACGTCTACTAAGCGAGGTTTTGAGTCCTCCTTCATACAGCGGATATACGGTGCCCGATATCTGATTAAAAATGTAATTTCTAATATTGACTGAACGTTCGGTTTCGGGCATGATGGAATAGCAGCATAAGGCTAACTGTGGAAATTCTCTGCAGCCGGTATCTAGGTAAAAAATCTGATGTGACATAAGGATAGTCTGCCCGTCCTTTCCTTCTACCCGTAGGATACTGTTCGCTTGATAATGGAATCGATCTTCAACATCCACATTTTTTACCAAATCGAGAAATTGAAGTTCCAATGCGTGCTTAACAACCAAATCATCGGGATAAACTCGTTCAAGAAGAAAATCTTCCCAAATACTATTTATTTCCAATTTCTTCTCATTGGAAGGAACATGAAGCTTTTCCGCAATCGCTCCAAAATAGGTATAACTCCAGTTGGCCGTTAGATCACTCAATACAGCTATTCCATTATGAATTTCTGCGAAGACCTTCGCATAGCTTTTATATTTTTTTAATACAGATAAATCTACGTTGCTATTTCGTAATACCCGTTCTGCAAAACTTTTACTCAAATTTTTCTTGAGATCCTTCTCCATAATGATTCATTTCTAAAAATCACTAAACATCTAAAAAGAAAGTCCTACCCGAAGATAGGGCAATGTTGCTTCTTTACTGAAACCTATTACTCCCTGAATGGTCAAAAGATCTCCAGGCATAAAATAAATCCCACCACCATATCCCATATGCCAATCATTGGAGTTTTCACGGCTCATCCATACACGCCCAACATCGTAAAAACCAATTGCCCCCACTGTACCGGGAACTAAATAAGATGAATAGCTAAATAATTTCAAACGCATATCAAAATTATTATAAAGTGCCGTTTTTCCAGTAAATCGCCTTGAGTTATATCCTCTTAAACTCATCTCACCACCAATTTGAGCATGTTGATAGAAATATGGATCTCCCCATACCGCATCCAATCCTACACGATTCGCAAAAGTGATATAATTGTCCGCAATTGTTTTGTAAAAACTCATCGCATGCTGTAGTTTTGTATAATTCCGCCCCTCGCCCCCAACTTCAGCATTCCAGCCCAATCTTGTGTGAAAATGAACTCCTGATTTGGGATTCGTGATATTATCACGCGTATCGTAATCTATTCCGGCAGCAAGCCCAGTAAAAAAATTACTACCATAGATAGGCTCCGCAGGATATTTTTCATGGAACTCTTCAAAATATCGTCCAATATTATTTAACTCTTTACTATTATAATACTCGGACGAAGAACCATAGAAAAGTTTTAATTTAGGATCCAAATACTTCTCCAAAAAAATATCGCCGGAGACAAGGTCAAATCGATTACGATAATAAGAGATACTTTTTGAATCCGACTTATCGAAAACAGTGCTGTTTCCATATCCGAAAAAGTTGCTCAGATTTTTGGGGCCGAGAGAAGAAAAATGAATATAAAGATCATGCCCTGCAATAAGTTCCTTATAGTTTCCTTTATAATCAAACATGAATGACTCACGACCTGTTAGATAACTTGCCATAATCTGGTGTCGATAAGCATAAGGTTTTTTCCGGAAACCTTGATTTTCGATGAGATAACCCAGTCCAAAAATAAGTCCACGATCGACGCCATAGTCCAGATTAAAAACAACTCCTTTACGGTCATACACGAAATTATCGTATTCGAATTTATGGATTGCAGTATCGTTGCTCAGTTTTAAATGAATATTATCAGCAATTTGCATACTACTTGTTGATTGATCTTTGGAATCATAGATATAGACTTTGCTTCCGTTCGTAAACTTTTCAGTTGTACGATACAGATCCTCACCGTCTCCGCCAATGATACGAATCTTAATGGGCGACTTACCTGAACCATGGAACTTATACTCATCTCGGCCAGAGAGTCCATAGATCCTGACCTCTTTGGTCTGGCTTGGCAAAAAGGTACGTTCAAGCAATTTCCGTCCTTGAGTTCCATCCTTCTTTTTGTTGTGTATAGTGACAGATACTGATCCTTCCTTATTGTAATCGATGTCCACAAATTCAGATTTTGCAGATAGAGGCAACTCGACAAGTCGCGCAAGAAAACGATAATATGTCAGTCCGGTTTCCATAAGCTCATCTCTTCTCGATCGAATATTTGTTTCCAGCTCTTTAGCACTCATTTTCACGATGGTATCTGGCATCGTTAACATCGCCTGATGAATCAGGGAATCGGTGAGTGTCTTCTGAACAAATTTTATTTCATCAATCCATTCGTCCTCGGTAAGATGAGTAAGAAAAAAATGGTCAAAATTGCTGGCATTAAAATTCCAGTGCGGCACATTACGTATATGCGGACTAAAGGGCTGTAAATGGGCCTTTAACCACTGGTAAGAAAGTAATGTCGGAAATATACCAGATGTTTTATAATAGACCTTATCCCTGTCCCGGGGCACGGGCGTATAAATCTTTTTGCCCTTTTCTTTTTCAGGATCCCAACGCCAGTTATCCTGGTGGCGGTCCCAGTCCCCTAAGGTAAAATCAAGCATCCGTGCGCGCAGTGTCAATTTCTGGTCAATCTGGGTATCATTATCTTCCAGCACCTTGCGTATCACCTTTGCACTGTTATCTGTTTTTTGATCTTCGAAAGGCGTACGGGCTTCAAACATATAAGCTCTATTTTTGAAGACCTCTCGATATTCACCGAATCTGGCATCGTCCCCGACAAAAACTAATTCTGGGGATGCAGAAGGAATACCCAGAGCCTTGTTAAAAGGCGGAACGGTCAATGCCCCAAATGGATGATGTATTGAAATCTGATCTTGTACAATATCTTTCGCAAAGGTCTTTCGGAGACTTTCCGGAAGACTGCGCTCCGGATATTTTTGAATAGACCGCAGCACCCATTCCCTACCTGAAGAATCTACCAATCGAAGTGACTGTGTTTGCATTCCCCCACCTAGCTTGACGATCTGAAGTCCGCCACGTTCAGTCGCGAGGTCCATTACACGCATTTTAACCGGGGTATTATATAACTTACGGTAACTATCTCCAAGCCAAAACCGATGCGCCAGGCTCACCCGATCGTATTCAGGTGCGATAAGCGTGGTAATACTATCGAGACGCTGTGCATGTGAATTAACAACAAAGCAACAGGCGATTAAAGTAAAGATTCTTCTCATTCTATTTAAGTCGGTCATCCAGAACAGCGACAGTAGATACTCACGCAACTGTTAATGCTCCTTCTATTCGTACAATAGTCAACACTCCTCAAATCATCGCATACTATTAAGCAACGATAAGATCGATTGTTGATCAAGGCTAAAGTTCCCCTTTTAAAGCAAGGAATCAAAGACTTTCTGTTCCTTTTTTAGTTTAAAGCCTAGACTTTCGTAAAATTTGTGGCTCTCGGTTCGAATAACATTGCACCGAACACGCAAGCGCCCCCCCCCCTTTTGACCTTGCCCAATCTGTGGCTTCCTTCACTAATAATCGACCTAGCCCCTGACCACGGTATTGATCGTCGACAACCAGGCCCATGATTTCCACATAGCCACCGGTCTCCAAACTGATGACCCGATGTAGCTGAATCCAGCCAATAACCTTTTCATCAGTGGTTCCAACGAATACACCATAGTCTTGTTGAGACAATACACCAGTCAAAATAGTCTTTGCCTTTTCCGCATCTCCAGAATACCCGAGCTGTTCGGTCAAACCTGCGATTTCCGAACAATCCGACAAGACTGCCTTTCTTATGTCCATGACATAAATATTTTAATAATCAACCATTTAATATTGATCCAATAATCGGCGATGATAGTTTATTTGCCCCAAATGATAAGTCAAATGTGTGGTCAAATGGACAAGAAAATAGGCTGTTGTCGTTTTCTCTTCGAGCACCAAAATTGGATAAATTTCTTCCAGCTGATCTTCTGACAAAAGGTCTAATGCCTTGGTTACGACTGCAATCGTATCATCGATTTTATCCAATAATATGGAGCGAGGAATATCCTTCAAAGAAAACTCTGCCGCTCGATCCCTGATATACCCCGTTTTCCCTATTTCAGCACCGATATAAGTCTGTAGATTTCCAATCAAGTGCAAACACAGGTTTCCGGCCGAATTTGAAATACAATTTTCAATAATCCATATATTCTCTTCCTGTCTGTACAAAGAGATTTCATCTCGAAGCTTTTTTAAATCCCGGTGGAAAAGACTTTTTAAAGTTTGTATAAGCATGCGTTAAATGTAATCATAATTTCTACTTACCGACAACAAACTACCTTAAATGAAACAATCACTTACAATTACAAACCATAGTATATCGAAAATATCCGCTTTAAACTTCCAACAGCCTGGGATAATATGTAACTTCAATCAGATATAATCAAAATTTAATGCCATACAATCAAAATAACAATGAAGATATTTCAGAAATTTCCAGAGAAAACCTGGCTAATTTTTAGCATTTTAACACTATCCATCACCCTATTTTCCATCAAATGCGGCAGTGCTTCTGACGGGAATGATCGTATAGGCTTCCCATTCCCCTTTTATGAATACTTTGGCGGAAAGCGCTCGATCCCCATGGCAAATCGACGTTCAATTCACGCTATTTACCTTCTTTTCAATCTGCTTATCTATTTTGGTCTAGCATATTTTTTTAGCATTTTGATAAAGAAAAACAAAAAATAACGTATTTTAATATTGAATAAAATTTTCCCAATTTCACTACAAACAAATTTCAAATCAAAAAACTGGACAATGAAGAAAAGTGCTAAGATAACCAATCAAAGTATAGAATCGGCAGGGCTCCCCAAAGACCCTAAACATGTTATCGCTGAATATATATGGAATGGATTTGATGCAAAAGCAACCGAAATTGATCTCTTCATCGACAGCAATGAATTGGGATATATTAATCAGATAAGCATAAATGATAATGGAGAAGGAATAAACTTGGATACACTCTCCTACTCATTTGGAAATTTTTTGGATTCGATAAAAAAGAACAGCCTAAAACGTAGTTCCTATACCAGAGGAAAAAAAGGAAAAGGACGCTTTTCTTTCTCTCTTTTTGCTACACGTGCTAGTTGGGATACCACTTTTAAAGAAGGTGAAAACTTGAAGACCTACCGCATTCAAATCGATAGGGAAAGTAAAGAACAGTATGATATGAGCGAAAGCAGACTGTCCGAACGTAAAAATACCGGAACACAAGTTAGTCTTGAAGGCATTTTTGGATTAAATGCTATTTTTTTCGAAAGTGATGAATTTACAAATTTCTTAGCACAGGAATTTGGCTGGTTTCTGTATCTAAATAAAGTGCTAAACTACAGCATACGTATTAATGGCAAACAATTGACTTATGATCACTTAATTCAAGAAACCGACCTTCTTTCCTGGACGACCTATGCCCCAGACGGAAACTCTTCTTATAATTTTACGATCAATTACATTCGTTGGAACCAGCAAATCGGTGATCGATATTACTATTATTTCCTGAATAGCGAAAAGAAAGAAATTGCAAAAGTACTCAGCAGCTTTAATAACAATGCAATCAATTTCCACCACTCTGTATATATTGATTCCAGTTTCTTTGACCATTTCGAACAGGAAGATATCGCCGTCTCCACAGATGATAATCTTTTTTCAGGAAAAACCAAACAAGTTGTCTACCGCAATCTGCTCGCTGAATTACGCGATTTCCTGGATAGGAAACAGAAAAAATATGTATTAGAACATGCAGTTGCCGTCAAACTTGTGGACCTGGAAAAAAAAGGGCTTCTACCCATCTATACACAATCTGAAAAGGATGAAAAAAGAAAACGTACCCTCTTGGCGCTGATTCAAGAAATATATATTGTAGATCCACGCATTTTCTTTGGCATAAAAACAGATCTCATTCAAACCTATTTAGGTTTTATTGATCTTTTATTGCAATCGGAAAAAAGCAAAGACATTCTTCCGATTATCGAGCAGGCCCTTCCGTTAACCGATAAAGAAAAGAATCGTATAAAGCAGGTTTTAGCGCATGCTAGCATTGATGAAAATAACATCTCTGATCAAGAAAAATAGCGTGTTTTTATTTAATGACTTTTAGATGTCAATAAATAAAATAAAAAGTTAGACTTTTGCTTAACACTGTTAAATTATTTACGCATTGACACATGGGCAGTAAAGAACGTATACAAAGGCTCAAAGATGAGAATAGAACCAACATTCTAGATGCTGCGCTCCAAATTGTAAAAGAAGAGGGCTGGCAAGCTTTGAGTATGCGTAAAATTGCAGATATCATTGAATATACTGCTCCCATGATTTATGAGTATTTTGCCAATAAAGATGCGATTCTAACAGAACTTGCCAACCAAGGTTATCTCCTGCTTGCCAAGAAAGTAAGACAAGCAAAATCAACAGAAACCGATCTGGAGAAACAATTGGAAGCAATGTGGTTTAGTTATTGGGATTTTGCTTTTGAGGAACGCGAATTATACCAGTTAATGTTCGGCATCGGTACAGCATGCTGTGGGTTTGAAAAAACTTATAAATGTGCTGAATCCCATGGTAAGCTGATTAGTGATGTCATCCGTCAAATCATGAAAAAGAAAAATCCATCCGAAGAACTGATCTGCAGAAAGTATTTCACCTATTGGTCTATTATACATGGACTGATTTCGATCAATCTTGTCAATCAAGGTAATGGCGATAATACCAATCAGGAAGTACTGAAGGATGCTATTTATGGCATTACACGCTCGCTGACTGACTAAATTTTTTTACACTAAAAAATACATCGTTAAAAAATCTAACACCGTTAAATACACCAAAACTTCAATTTTTTAATATCACATGAAAACAAATTTATCACCAAGTCTTAAAAGGATTTACGTTCCAGCACTTAACAGTGTTAAACGAATTAATATCGTAAAGACTGCATATGTGCTGAGTGCAATCTTTCTATATAGCTGCTCAACAGGAACAAGCAAACCTATTGATCCACCGCCAGTTAACCTTCCCGTCGTTACAATCGAGAATGGTAATGAAACCGTTTATCAAGAATATCCGGCTACAATCGAAGCTTCTGCCAATATTGAGATTAGACCTCAGGTAGAGGGAATCTTGGAACACATTTATGTCGATGAAGGGGCGAAAGTAACGCAAGGCCAGGCGCTTTTTAAAATCAACGATCGCCCCTATCAGGAACAGCTAAACCAAGCGAAAGCAAATTTGCTCGCTGCAAAGGCTACCTTGGAAAACACCGAGTTAGAAGTCGAAAAGAAAACGCGTTTGGTCAATAACAAGGTATTAACAGACTTCCAATTAAAAACCGCAATCAGTGCGCGTAATGCTGCCAAAGCAAATGTACAATTAGCTTTATCTGCTGTGGAGGCTGCAAAAATCAATGTTGGCTATACGCTGATCCGAGCTTCTGCCGAAGGATATATTGGTAGACTACAACGAAAACAGGGAAGCTTGGTAGGTCCAACAGATCCACAGCCACTTACAGCGCTGTCGAATGTCAGAGACCTTCATGTTTACTTCTCCTTGGGAGAAAATGATTTTATCTCATTCAAAAACAACACCGAAGGCAATAATCTGCAACAAAAACTAAACAATCTTCCTCCGATTAGTTTGGTTCTTTCCGACCAGACAATTTATGATCAGAAAGGAAAAATAGATATGGTAGATGGACAGTTTGATAAAAATACAGGCGCTATTACCCTTCGGGCCACCTTCAACAACCCAGAGGGGGTCTTGCGCAACGGTAATACTGGTCGCGTAAGGTTACCAAAAAAATATGCGCAAACATTATTGGTACCGCAGCTTGCAACACTTGAGATGCAGGACAAAATCTTCGTTTATACAGTTGGAAAAGAAAATAAAGTCGTTCAACAGCCAATTACTGTCATTGGAAAAAGCGGCGCTAACTACCTCGTTAGTAAAGGGGTAAATGCGGGAGACCGTATCGTTTATAAAGGCATTGACCTTCTTCAGGACGGGCAAAAGATTACTCCACAAGCTTTATCAAAAGACAGCATCAATTCATTATAATTAGAAAAATCACATGCTTAAGAAATTTATAGAACGACCGGTACTCGCCACCGTTATCTCCATATTACTGGTCATATTAGGTGTGATCGGTATCTTAAAACTGCCATTGCAGCAGTTCCCTGATATAGCACCGCCAGCGGTGCAAGTAACGGCACTATACCCCGGGGCAAATGCCGAAACTGTTCTTCGTGCTGTAGCTCCCTCACTAGAAGAGTCCATCAACGGTGTAGAAAATATGAGCTATATGAGCTCCACCGCCAGTAACGATGGCTCCCTGATGATTACCGTATATTTTAAACTTGGTACAGACCCAGACCAAGCTGCTGTCAATGTTCAAAATCGTGTGGCACAGGCAACCAGCCAATTACCGGCGGAAGTTGTACAAGCCGGAATCACGACTGCAAAACAACAAAACAGCTTAATCATGGTATTGGATCTCTATACGGAAGATCAAGGTAAATACGATCAAACCTTCATTACCAATTACGCACAGATCAATATTATCCCTGAGCTTAAACGTATTCCGGGAGTTGGACAAGCACTCGCTTTCGGTGGTAGCAAAGACTATTCAATGCGCGTATGGCTTAATCCAAATCAAATGGCGGCTTATAAATTGACGCCTGAGGAAGTAATGGCTGCAATTCAAGATAAAAACGTTGAAGCAGCGCCAGGTAAATTCGGAGAAAGCAGTCGCGAAGCATTCGAATTTGTTATCAAATATAAAGGTAAACTCAATCAACCTAGTGACTACGAAAATATTATTATCCGCTCCAATACAGATGGTTCTGTGCTAAAACTTAAAGATGTAGCCCGGGTAGAATTAGGATCTTATACCTATGCGAGCCACACCCGTATCAATGGAAAACCAGGATTGAATATTGGTGTCATGCAGTTAGCTGGCTCAAACGCCAATGAGATCCAGATAGCGATCCAGGAATTTATGGAAAAAGCATCCTTAAGTTTTCCTAAAGGGGTCAAATATCTTGTTTTATACAATACCAAAGATGCCCTTGATCAGTCTATTGATCAAGTAAAACACACATTGGTTGAAGCATTTGTACTTGTATTTTTAGTTGTTTTTCTATTCCTGCAGGATTTTAGATCGACTTTGATACCTGCAATAGCCGTACCGGTAGCCATTGTAGGAACATTTTTCTTTATGCAGCTCTTTGGCTTTTCCATCAACTTACTGACTTTGTTTGCGCTCGTGCTTGCCATCGGTATTGTCGTCGATGATGCAATCGTGGTGGTGGAAGCTGTTCATGCTAAAATGGAGCATGAGAACTTACCGCCTAAATTGGCGACAACCTCTGCCATGAGTGAAATCACCGGAGCGATTATATCCATCACGTTGGTCATGTCTGCAGTGTTCCTTCCCATCGGTTTTATGGAAGGTTCCACAGGTGTCTTTTATAGGCAGTTTGCGTTCACACTAGCAATTGCGATCGTTATTTCTGCAATTAATGCCTTGACACTAAGTCCTGCGTTATGTGCCTTATTTTTAAAACCGACGCATCATGCACATGCTGACGCTAAGAAGCTCAATTTTAAAGAACGTTTCTTCGCTGGATTCAATGTCGGATTTGATCGGTTGACTAAGAATTATTTAGGTAGTTTACGTTTCTTGATCCGTTATAAGTGGGTTGCATTTGCAGGACTGGGCATTACCCTGCTTTTAACCGTATTTATGATCCGCAAAACGCCTACAGGATTTATTCCTTCGGAGGATCAAGGATTTATTGCCGTCTCGTTATCAATGCCTGCCGGAGCCTCTTTAGACCGTACATCTGGTGCATTGGCCGAAGCGGAGAAACAACTTCAACATGCTGATTTTACCAAAACTTTAAATGTACTTGCTGGCTTCAATATTTTGACACAATCCACAAGTCCTTCAGCCGGTGTTGCATTTATCCTGCTCAAACCACACGAAGAGCGTGGTAAAATCAAAGATATCAATGCAATTATGGCCGATGTCAATCAACGTTTGGCAAATATCAAAGGGGCAAATTTCTTTGTCTTTACCTTCCCTACTGTCCCTGGTTTTAGTAACGTGGACGGTCTGGATATGGTGCTACAGGACAGAACTGGTGGACAACTCGGAAAATTCAGTGGCATAGGTCAGAAGTTCATTGGTGAATTGATGAAACGTCCCGAAATCATGATGGCTTTCACGACCTTTAAAGCAGACTATCCACAATATGAGCTCCAGGTAGATGATATCAAGGCAGAGCAACTTGGCGTAAGCACAAAAAGTATATTACAGACCATGCAGGCCTATTTCGGTAGTGCGCAAGCCTCAGATTTTAATCGTTTTGGAAAGTATTACCGTGTGATGGTCCAAGCTGATGCCAAGGATCGAAGTGAACCAACTTCAATGGACGGTATTTTTGTAAAAAACAGATTAGGAGACATGGTTCCCATCAATACATTAGTCAAATTAGAACGTGTATATGGCCCAGAAACAGCATCTCGCTACAACCTATTTAATTCAATCGGAATAAACGCGATACCAAAACCGGGCTATAGTTCCGGAGATGCTATCCGTGCTGTTGAAGAGGTTGCGAAAAAACAATTGCCAACCGGATTTACTTATGAGTTCTCAGGTATGACTAAAGAAGAAATTGTCTCCGGAGGACAGTCTACGTTGATTTTTATTCTCTGTCTGATATTCGTTTATTTCTTGCTTGCAGCACAGTATGAAAGCTACATCATTCCATTAGCGGTTATTCTCTCCATTCCGACCGGTATATTTGGCGTATTTGCAGCAATTAGTTTCACTGATATTGCCAACAACATCTATGTACAAGTCGCACTTGTCATGTTGATTGGTTTATTGGCAAAAAATGCGATTTTGATTGTAGAATTTGCGATTCAGGGGCGCAAACAGGGGCTTTCTATTCCAAGTGCTGCACTTAAAGCGGCAAGATTGCGCTTGAGACCTATTATCATGACTTCGCTGGCATTTATTGTTGGTATGATACCAATGATGACAGCAGTAGGCCCCTCAGCTCAAGGAAATCATTCAATCAGTATCGCCGCTGCGGGTGGGATGCTTACAGGAGTCGTTTTGGGGCTTTTTATTATCCCTATTCTCTTTATCGTCTTCCAATTTATTCAAGAGAAGATAGGACGTGCTCCGCAACAAAAACAGTCTGAAAATAATGCTGTTTCGTTGGAAATACCCGTGCATACAAACAATTAGTAAATCATGGCAACATTTAAATACATAAATAGCAAAGCAAAATTACTGACCGTTTTCATCCTGTCTTTTGTCGCATGGTCTTGTAAAACAGATAAGTTGGTCAGCAATCAACACCTTGCCCCTAGCCTCCCTGATCAATACCGTGATCAGGGAAAAGCACTGCAAGAAAATAGTATAGGTTCTATTCCTTGGCGCGATTTTTTTAAGGATCAGGTCCTACAAACTTTAATTGACAGCGCGATTCAGCACAACTTGGATATGCAGCTGGCATTAAAGAATATCGAAGCATCTCAACTGAGTTTGAAACAAGCAAAGGCAAACTATCTTCCTGCGGCACAGCTGCAGATTCGAGGAAATAGCACCAATCCATCCAATAATAGTATGAATGGATTGAGCCTCGGACAGTTTTTGGGCCAACATCATGTCGAAGATTATACGGCATCTCTGGGCTTGTCTTGGGAAGCTGACCTATGGGGTAAAATCAAAAACCAAAATATTGCTGCTTTGGCTTCTTATCTGCAGACAGAAGAAGCGAAAAAAGTAATTCAGACCCAATTAATTGCACAAGTTGCACAAGGTTATTATCAACTTCTGATGCTTTATCAATTGCGTGACATCGCTAAACAAAACTTACAGTTAAGCGATACAACTTTGCGAATCGTCCAACAGCAATATGAAGTCGGTGACATTACCCTACTGGCATTGGAGCAGGTTGATGCACAGCGATTGTCCGCAGCAGCCCTCATTCCGGACTTTGAACAGCAGATTAGAATGCAGGAAAATGCGATTCAGATCCTTAGTGGAAAACTCCCCCAGGAGATCAAAACGGAAGAGAAATTGGCGAACATACGCTTTCCCGAAGAATTGGCAACAGGCATACCGGCAGATTTGCTAAGCCATCGTCCCGATGTTAAACAAGCGGAACTCGCTATCACGGCTTCACAGGCCTATCAGCAATACGCAAAAGCAAAAATGTATCCTTCTTTGGTCATCAGTGCCGAAGCCGGAGTAAATGCATTCAAAGCAAGCAACTGGTTTAACTTACCTGCGTCTCTATTCGGTGCGATTACAGGAAGTATTACACAACCTATTTTCCAACGTAAGGAGCTGAAAACGCAATATGAATTAGCTCGTGTCGAACAAGAAAAAAATGTGTTGATTTTCAAACAAAAGGTGATTTCTGCTGCCGGCGAGGTCTCAGATGCTTTAGTTTCCATTCAGAAATTGAAAGAAAAACAAAAGATTACATTGGATAGAACCAACCGTTTGAAGGAAGCTACAAAACACGCGAATCTTCTATTTGAAACAGGAATGGCTACCTATTTGGAAGTAATTACGGCCCAGAGCAATATATTACAGAGTGAGCTTGAACTCGCTCAGGTAAAAAAAGCAGAGCTTTCTGCTGTTGTTGATCTATATCGATCCTTAGGAGGTGGATGGAGCAACAACTAAAGCCTAAAAAGCAATTTTCTAATTTTATTATACATATCTGGTAGATGGGGGGCCTTTCAAGGTCCCCTGTTTTTTTTGCGTACCTCGTCACGTTTATACCGCCATGTAAAGTAAATCCTTTGATAAAAAACTCTAATCGCCTACTTGACACTTTTCTTATTTTAGCGATTCTTCAGCAAAAGGATTTCGTACACCGTTATAAATCCTTCAAACCTTGGAATAAAAGAAACAAGTGCAAGCGGAATAAGGCCACTATTTTTGTGATAACATAAATTTTTATAAAATGAGAGATTTAAAAAAGATTGCATTAGCGGTATGTATCGCCTTAAGCACATTAGTAGCGGTGAGCTGCAGTAAAGATGATGAAACTGTTGTTGAGCCACAGCTTACACCAAGCGAAATATTGGCCAGTACACCCTGGGAAACAACAAACGCAAAAAATAATAAAGGAGAAAGTGTCGTGCTAACAGATGCTAATGTGTCAAATTTTGTAGGATTTGCTTATTTCAAGTCTGACGGTACATTTACCATGTTCAATCTTGACAATTCTCCCAAGATGCACGGCGACTGGACGGTATCTGCAGATGGTAAAACGAGAACAATTGTTGCTAAAAATGCTGCTGGTGAAACATTGTTTACTCGTGTGGTCGATATTACTGTATTAACGAAGAAAGAATTCACGTATAGAGTTTATCCAAACGCTAATGACAAAACGATCTATTTCGATATTATCCATACACCAACAACGCATCAAGAGCCAAAATAATTTACAGGATAACACATCGAAAAAATAGTTACCTCAATAAAACAGAAAGGTTTGACGAAATGATATCAAGCCTTTCTGTTTATAGCTAAAAACGAACCCCATCTCCAAAGTCATTCTTTGACACTGTTATACCAACCGATCACAAAAAACAAATAACAACAAGGTTTACAACCAATTAAAAAACAGAACACACAAATTTCATAAAGAATTATATTCTGATATGTCAAAACTAGATAATCTACCAGCCTTCGTCAATATACGCCTGAGTGAATCAAATTGATATTTCAGTCGGGGCTTTATACGCTTCAGCAGAAATTTGTCGCCCAATACTAAAAGGAATTACGAAATTTGCATAGATTTCACCGATACATATAAGTTAAAAGAATGCAGGATATAGCGATCTATAAAAACGATAAGACTCTAATTAGTACAAATAAAAAAAGGCTGATATTCACCTTTCTGTCCTTTCTGCTTATTTATCTCGTCGCCTATATTATTGATCCTTTCTCGAGTTGCTGGGATGGCTATTTTAAACGGAATATGTTCGAAATACTCGGTGAATGGACATTTACGATCATTTACAGCTTTATCATTTCCGAATTTAGTATCATTGTCCATGACAAGCTTAATAAGTTCTTAACCTGGAAAGATAGTCCGACAGAGCGACTTTTACTTGAAACCGTCATCAACCTTTTTGCAGTACTCTTTATCAATTTACTTCTGGAGTACCTGATTTCAAAATATTATTTTGGACCTCAAAATGTTACTATAGCACCATCTTTGGAGGAAAAAAGGGGGATGATTCAAAACATTACAATCAGTGTATTGATTGCGTTGATGATAATGGGGATCAATATTGGTAGTCATTTGATCACCAACTGGAAGAATGAATCCATGCGCGCAGCAAAGCTTGATCAGGTCATTCTTGAAACAGAACTTCAATCGTTAAAATTACAGATCGACCCCCATTTTGTCTTTAATAACCTGAGCGTGCTCTCAGAAATCATCCTCGAAGACCAACAATTAGGCTATGAATATGCAGAAAACTTCTCCAAAATATATCGCTACCTTCTTGTCAATTCCAAAAAGGACATTATCTCACTCGAAGAAGAACTCAACTTTCTAAATTCATACATATTTCTCATCAAAAACCGATTTGGCGATGGGGTAAACTTCGAAATAAACGTCAATCCCGCCAAACGCAATTGCCAATTACCTCCTCTTACCTTACAATTATTGGTAGAAAATGCATTAAAGCATAATCAGACAAATAAGAGAAAACCGCTGAAAATAAAGGTATACACCAACTCCCAGAATCAACTTGTTGTTGAAAATATATTAATCCCTATTGAGAATGTATCCGAATCATCGGGAATCGGGATTTCAAACATCATTAAAAGATACGATTTGCTATCCAACTTAAAACTGCAAATAAAGAATGATGGCAAAACATTTAACGTTATCCTCCCACTTTTAGCGCAAGCATAATGAATATAACCAAAGTATTAATCATCGAGGACGAAAAACTCAATGCCGATCGTTTAAAACGACTTTTGAAGGAAATAAAACCATCCATCGTTATTTTAGATGTGCTAGATAATATCGCTGATAGCATCAACTGGTTCAATAGCAATGGACTTCCCGACCTGGTGATGATGGATATTCGTCTATCCGATGGTTTAAGCTTTGAAATATTAGAGAATATAAAAATAGACTGCCCAATCATATTTACAACAGCATTTGACGAATACGCAGTGAGGGCCTTTAAATTCAATAGCATAGATTATTTGCTTAAACCTGTAGAAAAAACAGAGCTGGAAAATGCTATCCAAAAACTTGACTATCAAAAAGATCTCCAGATCAACCAACAACCGCTTCAAGGTTTATTGGATTTTATCTATCCGAAAGATTTTCGCTCACGCTTTCTAATTCCATTCAAAGACGGCTATAAAACCGTTCTCGTTGAAGAGATATTATACTTCTACTCCGAATTTAAACTTACTCATGCGCAACTCAAATGTGGTACTGTCGAAATTGTCCCTCAAACAATGGAAGAACTCGAACAGCAATTAAATCCAAAAGTATTTTTTCGCGCCAACAGGCAATTCATTATACATATAGATGCGATCAAAAGATTACATAACCACTTCAACGGAAAACTAAAAATAGAGATTAAAAATAACGATCAAGTGGAAATCCTTGTGAGCAGAGAAAAGGCTCAACTGCTAAAAAATTGGTTAGACTATTAATGTTAAAACTGATCCGCTTGCTCCTTTTTTCGTCAGAAAGGTAAAGTAAGTTTTTCGCGATGAAGAAGGGAATGTCAATCGATAAGACCAATATCTTCAACACAATTGGCTCGAACCATTTAATATCGTAAAATTCAGATCATCACTGATACGTTTCAGTAAGCAATTGTAACGTCTCAGTAGATTTCTTTGCCTTATGGCTTAAAAGAATTCTTTTCTTTGTTTCATTATAAAATGATAAAATGGCACAAAGAACGATGACTTTAAAACCTTTCCTTACACTTATTACAGCAGCAGCATTATTATCGTCCTGTGGAGGCAACCAAGAACAACCGCAAGAGCAGGCAGTTACTGTTGACTTTATCGAATTATCTCCTACCCACGCGGAGACCGAAAAAAAATATCCTGGTACATTAGAGGGGACCGTCAACGTCGATGTCAAAGCGCAGGTAACGGGTTATCTTGATCAGATTTATGTCAAAGAAGGAGACTATGTTTCCCAGGGTCAACCCCTTTTCAAAATAAAAGCTGATGTCTACAACGAACAAGTAAACAACAGCAAGGCAGCTTACCAAGCTGCTTTATCGGCAGAACAAAACGCGAAATTGGAGATTGAAAAAATCAAACCACTTGTTGAAGGTAAAGTGTATACCGAATTACAGTTAAAAACTGCAGAGGCCAATTATGCCGCAGCTAAAGCACAGGTAGCGCAAGCACAAGCTGCACTCGGTTCATCTCAAATAAATGCCAAATTTACGTTGATCAATGCACCAGTGAGTGGTTATATCGGCCGTATTCCTAATCGGATCGGAAATTTAATTACCGCAGCAGATGCGACACCTTTAACAACGCTATCTGAAATCAATACCGTAAATGTGTATTTTTCATTGAGTGAGGCCGATTTTATAGCCTTTATCAAAGATCAGAATAACAAATCATCCAATCAACAAGCAACGCTATTACTGGCTGATGGAACGGCATACAACCATTCGGGGAAAGTAGAGTTAGCTAGTGGTAACATCGACAGAACAACCGGAAGCATGGCACTTAAAGCAAGTTTCATCAATCCTGAAAAAATTCTCCGTTCAGGTGGCTCAGCAAAAGTAATCTTGAAAAAAACGCATGAAAACGTATTGTTGGTACCTATGGCCGCTGTCAAGGATATTCAAGACCGCTATTTCGTGTATGTTATTGGTGAGAAAAATAAAATTTCCATGAAACAGATTGAAATTGCAGGAAATACAGCTAACGCCTATTTACTAAAATCAGGACTCACAGCTGGTGAAAAAATCGTTATGAATAGAATTGATATGCTTAATGACGGAATGCAAGTTCAACCGACTAAAAAATCCACCATGTAACAAGGATAGCAGGTATAGCAAAAGCTGAACTACTCAAAGAAGGGCAACAAGCCTATACATTCAGTATTCACTTTTGGAAAAAAACGGTACTAAAAGCTTTATAAAATTTAAACTAAAATGTTAAAGAAATTTATTGACAGGCCAGTTTTGGCAACTGTTATATCTATCATATTTGTCATACTGGGGGTCATCGGTCTTTTTAGGCTACCTCAAACGCGATTCCCGGATATTGCCCCGCCCACGGTCCAAGTTACCGGAAGCTATCCCGGAGGAAATAGCGAAACAGTATTGAGATCGGTTGTGACACCCCTTGAAGAGCAAATCAATGGTGTGGAGGATATGGAATACATTACATCTACTGCAAGTAATGATGGTACATTCTCTGTACGTATTGTCTTTAAAGCAGGTGTAAATCCAGATCAGGCAGCCGTAAATGTGCAAAATAGAGTACAACAGGCTACGCCTATCCTGCCACAGGAAGTTGTCCGAATGGGATTAACCACCTCCAAGCAACAAAATAGTATGATCATGATATTTAATATCTATACAGAAGATAATAAAAAATATGATGAACTATTTTTACAGAATTATGTGAACATCAACTTGATCCCACAGATCAAGCGTGTACCTGGGGTCGGTCAGGCCATGGTATTCGGTTCCAAAGACTATTCGATGCGTGTATGGTTGAATCCGCAAAAAATGGCGAGTTATGGACTTGTGCCACAAGAAGTCATTGCTGCAATTTCCAAACAAAGTTTGGAATCTGCACCTGGAAAATTAGGGGAAGAATCAAAAGCACCACTTGAATATGTCATACGCTATAAAGGGAAAAAGAACCTTCCAGAGCAGTATGAAAACATTATCGTCAAAAACAATGACGTTCAGATCGTTCGTTTAAAGGATGTCGCACGTATTGAGTTTGGCTCGATCAGTTATAGTGGTAATTCGCAAAATAACGGCCTCAATACCGTTACCATTGGTATCTTCCAGACATCAGGCTCCAACGCCAATGAAATTGAAATTGGAATCGATAAACAGATTGAAATAGCGCAGCGCTCATTCCCTCCTGGAATCAAGATTTTTAAATTGATCAGTACCAAAGAGCGCTTGGATGAAAGTACAGCCCAAGTACGCTCGACATTGATTGAAGCCTTCATTTTGGTTTTCCTCGTTGTATTCTTATTCTTACAAGACATACGATCGACTATTATTCCAGCAATTGCAGTCCCTGTAGCTATTGTAGGTACCTTCTTCTTCCTGCTTGTATTTGGCTTTACCATCAATATATTGACGTTATTTGCCCTCGTACTCGCCATTGGTATTGTTGTCGATGATGCAATTGTCGTTGTCGAAGCAGTACATGGAAAGATGGAGACTTCCAATTTAACAGGTAAACAGGCTACCCATAGTGCCATGAGTGAAATTACAGGGGCTGTAATCTCCATTACCTTGGTTATGTGTGCAGTTTTTATTCCCATTGGATTTATGACAGGTTCATCGGGCATGTTTTATAAACAGTTTGCCTATACCCTTGTGATCGCCATTGTGATCTCTGCAATCAATGCCTTGACACTGACACCAGCACTCTGCGCATTATTGCTTAAAAATACGCACGCCGAAAATCACGATGGGCAGACCCCAAAAACAGGATTTTCTCAACGTTTTTTCAAAGCGTTTAACGCTGGCTTCGAAAACATGACCAACCGATACGTTGGTTCATTAAAATTCCTGGCAAAGAAAAAATGGATTTCAGCACTTTTGATCCTGGCTACAATTGGCGTTGCTGGATACCTCATGACAAGCACTTCCAAAAGTTTCGTACCAATGGAGGATGATAACTTTGTTGTATACAGTTTGGAAATGCCCCCAGGAACGGGACTTGATCGAACCACAAAAGCAGTAGAAAAAATCGAAAAACTACTTACCGATATTCCTTCTATTGAAAGCCATACAAGTATTACTGGATTCAATATGATCGGTAACAACTCCAGCGCAGCCTATGCAACAGGATTCATACGCCTGAAAGATAAAAAGAAGCGTGGTGAGATGAACGATATCGATCAGATTCACCAAGTGATCTCGCAAAAATTATCCAGTGTTAAGGAAGGTAATGCAATGGCTTTTCGCTCTCCTCCAGTGGATGGCTATGGTATGATGAATGGCGCAGAACTCGTCTTACAGGACAGAGCTGGTAAATCGCCGGTAGAGCTCAAAGCAATGTCCGATTCCGTTATTGCACAGATCATGAAACAACCGGGAGTACAATTTGCCTATACCATGTTCAGAGCAGATTATCCTCAGATGGAACTGGAAGTCGATGAAGACAAAGCCGCTCAACTCGGTGTAGACGTCAGTGAAATGCTTTCGTCCGTTCAAACTTACTTTGCGGGTGACCAATCATTGAATTTCAATCGTTTTGGTAAATTCTATCGGATAGCAGTTAAAGCGGATGGCATTTATAGAACCGATAAAGAAGCCTTCAACGAAATATTTGTCAAGAATAATCTTGGCCAAATGGTTCCGGTGAACACTTTGGTTACACTTCGTAAAGTTTATGGTCCTGAGTCGGTAACTCGTTATAATTTATACAATTCACTCACGATAAACGTGGTTAGTACGCCTGGTATCAGTAATGGTGCGATCATGGAAACATTGGAAAAAAATGTATTGACTAAGTTACCGGGAGACTATAGCTACGAATGGACGGGACTTAGCTTGGAAGAGAAGTCATCAGGCAATCAAACCGTACTTATCCTAGCATTAAGCTTACTATTTGTATATTTCTTACTATCAGCACAGTATGAAAGTTATTTATTGCCCCTTGCCGTTCTGTTATCAATCCCAACAGGTATGATCGGCTCTTTCCTAGGAACACGTGCTATTGGATTGGACAACAATATCTACGTCCAGGTCGGCTTGATCATGCTCATCGGTCTTTTGGCAAAAAATGCCATTTTGATTGTTGAATTTGCTTTACAGCGGAGAAGAGCAGGCTCCTCACTCATTGATTCGGCTTTGGAAGGCGCAAGAGCGCGTCTACGCCCAATCTTGATGACTTCATTGGCTTTCATTGCGGGTATGGTACCTTTGATGTTTGCTACCGGCGGAACGGCTACAGGTAACCATTCCATCAGTACAGGAGCAGCAATGGGTATGTTAAGCGGTGTTATCCTTGGGGTAATTATTAAACCATTACTGTATCTGGTGTTCCAATATTTGCAAGAAAAAGTTTCGGGTAAAAAGCTTACGGACAATACAGTACACAATACAAACGATTAAAATGAAAAAATTTCATCACTATATAACAATTTTCGCAAGCACTACCCTGTTGTTGTCCGCATGCAGCGTGGGGAAAAAATACACACGTCAGGAGATAGCAATGCCCGAAAATTTCAAAAACAGCGAGGTTGTTCTCACGTCCGATACGCTACAGCTATCCTGGCGTAAATTTGTACAGGACCCCTTATTGACCTCACTCATTGAGAAGGCTTTGTCCAATAATACGGACGTCAATGTAGCACTCCTCAACATGCAACAATTAGAACTCGCCTACAAGCAGTCTAAGAAAGGGTTACTGCCAACAGCTGATTTAAGCATTGGAGCGAACAGAACCTGGTTATCGAGCAACTCCTTGAATGGTTCACTGAGTGACCAATTTATCGGGACACCTTATATGGACGATTATAGTGCTACGCTTAGATTATCTTGGGAAGCCGATATCTGGGGAAAGGTAAAAATGCAAAAAGAGGAATCCTTGGCCAATTTTTTTGGCCAAAAGGAAAATCTTTCCGCATTAAAAACACGCCTTATTGTACAGGTCATCCAGTCCTATTATAATTTGATTGCTTTAGATGAGCAACTTAAGATTGCACAAAAAAATGTTCTATTGAGCGACAGCACACTTAGCATGATACGTTTGCAATACAACTCATCACTGGTCAGCTCGCTTGCTGTGGAGCAAGCCGAAGCTCAGAAGAAAACTGCTGAATTATTGATTCCCCTAGCCCATCAAAATATGGCGGTCGAAGAAAATGCACTGAGCATTCTTTGCGGAGGTTTCCCCGAGGGCATTCAACGTACAGCAAGTTTAGATGATACGATCGTTGGCAACGGGCTTGCTACGGGAGTGCCGGCCGAACTCTTGAGCCGCAGACCAGATGTCAGAGCAGCTGAATACGCTGTAGTTGCTGCCACAAGCAGAATGGGACTTGCTAAAGCAGCGATGTACCCTTCCATAAGCTTGACACCATCCATCGGTACAAACTCCATTCAATTTAACAAATGGTTCGATTTACCGGGTTCTATTGTGAAAACAATAGCGGGGAATATCGCACAGCCAATTTTCCAGAAAGGAGCTTTAAAAACAAACTATGAGATATCGGTCATCGAACGCGAAAAAATAGCTTTGCAGTTTAAACAATCGGTTATGGTCGCTGTTTCAGAAGTTTCTGATGCCTTGGCAAAAATCAAACATACGGAACAGCGCCTGCAACTTATCCATGCCAAATCAAATGCCCTCGCCAAAGCCACCGCCGATGCAGCCCTACTTTACAAAAGTGGGATGGCAAACTATTTGGAGGTGATAACTGCCCAAAACAATGCACTTCAAAATGATTTGGAACGTATTACAGTAAAACGGGAAAAGCTCAACGCGGCCATAGATCTTTACCGTGCACTGGGTGGCGGAACAGATACCTTACCACCAAATACGCCATAGAATCACAAAATAAAGGCAACTGACTAAATATATGCCCCTAGAAGCAAAGACTTTCTAGGGGCTTTTTCATTCCTTTTTTGCAGCTGCGCCCAAAATTCCTTATCTTCGGGTAAATACAAATATGATGAATAGAACGAGTTGTCTTCCTCCTCCAATAGCGTAATATTTTTTCTCTATATTACTGAAGCACAATACCAGAAATGGACCGAATTGCTGTGCTTCTTATTTTCTATCAATTTTATTATTTAACACCTTTCGTCCTTAATGGACGGAACTGGAAGACAATTTCTTATGAAACATTCATATTTCATGCTGCACCTTGCTGTGCTGTGCCTGGGACTATCTGGCGTATTTGGAAAAGTGATTTCACTCAACGAGGGGATACTCACATGGTACCGTGTATTTTTAGCTGCCGTTATCCTATTTTTTATTCTAAAATGGTATAAAATACCTACAGATTTTACTTTCAAAGAGAAACTTCATATTGCAAAAAATGGGCTACTATTGACAGCATCCTGGCTATTATTCTATGCTAGCATCAAATATTCAAACATTTCCATCGGCGTGATCTGCTACTGTATGGCAAGTTTTTTCACCGCTATTTTTGCACCGATAATCAATAAAACCAAAATCAGATTGTCTGAACTTCTGTTGAGTGGACTTACGTTGTGCGGTATTGCACTGATATTTCACTTCGATACCTCACACCAGCTGGGCATAGTCTTAGGGATAATTTCTCCGGCTTTTGCCTCACTCTATGCGGTTCACAATGAAAAATTGACCAAAAAGTACAACGCAATATGCATTAACTATTATCAAATGATCGGTGGAACAATAGGGTTGGTATGTCTACTTCCTTTTTACATTCAACACTATCCAATCAGCACTTTCATTCCCAATGCCCTGGATATTTTCTATCTGATCATCCTATCTTTATGTTGCACTGTGGGAGTCTATCTCGCATTTACAGAAATCTTAAAGAAGATATCAGCATTTACATTGAACTTAAGCTTAAATCTTGAGCCAGTATATGCTATTTTGATTGCATTTTTACTTCTTAATGAAGCAAGAGAATTAAACCTATCCTTCTATGTTGGACTGCTTTTGGTTGTTTCATCTGTGTTATTACAATATTGGATCAGCAGTAAAAAGAGCGCTTAACAACCTCCATTCATTTCCCAGTCCAACTAAGATTGGGAAATGAACATTGTTTCCTCCTTGTGCCAAGCAGGTAGCCCCGATAAACAGGTAGCCCCAAAAAAACATGTTGAAAAGAAAAATGTGTATCATTTTCAACAAAGCCTTATATTTATGAAACGATTCGGGTTTTAATTCCAAAACCAGCACAACCGGTCAAGCAATTTATTATATATACATTAAATAGATAGTTCCGTTATGAGCAATAGCAGTACAGAAAACAAATTTGTTAACCAGCAGATCCAATACCTTGAGTTTGTATCAAGCGACCTTGAACGTGCCAAAGCATTCTACTCAACGAGTTTCGGTTGGGAGTTTACGGATTACGGGCCAGCATATACGGCTTTTGGCGGAAAATATGTTGATGGTGGTTTTACACTTGGTGCCCCCATAAATGGCAGTATTCTCGTCGTTATCTATGCCGACGATCTGCAAGCTACGCGTGATCAGGTTATCCGTGCTGGCGGGACTATATTAAAAGATATTTTTAGCTTTCCGGGTGGAAAAAGATTTCAGTTCCAGGATCCTGACGGATATGAATTGGCCGTATGGACTGTTGAATAAAAGTTGAATACAATATATACTGAAATACAAAGCCCCCATATTTTTCTCATATGGGGGCTTTGTATTTTAAAATCAGGCTCTTTTAGCTTTCTGATAGTTTTTATTTTTATTCCTATTGAAACGCTTCTTTTTATGCTGTGGATTCTTTTTGGCAGGATTGTAAGTAGGTCCCGCTTCAAACCCCTCTGGCAATGGAAGTTGTTCAATCGGATAACCTATTAAATTCTCAATCTGAGCGAAACGATTTTGGTCTTTCTCATTGACAAAGGTAATGGCTGTTCCTGTAGTCGCTGCCCGCGCAGTACGTCCAATACGGTGTACGTAGTCTTCCGGATCCGGTGGAACATCGTAATTAACGACCAAACTGATCCCCACCACATCGATACCGCGAGATATCACATCTGTCCCTACCAGTACCCGTACCTGACGAGACCGGAATCTGGCCATGATATCCTCCCGTTTCGACTGCTCGAGATCCGAATGGAAACCCTCCGCATCAATCCCCTGCTTCTGTAATTCCTGAGCGAGAAGTTTGACTGTAGTTTTTTGGGATGCAAAAATAATAACTGATACATAGTTGGGATCCTTCAGTATATTCTTCAGAAGCTCCATTTTCTGTTGATCATAGGCAAGATATACTCGTTGATCTATCCCTTCCGAAGGTTTAGAAATGGCAATATTGACTTCCACAGGCTCTTGTAGAATTTTTCGGGCAAAAGACCTGATCTTCATCGGCATCGTAGCCGAAAACAAAAGCATCTGCTTTTTCTTCGGTAGATAACTTACAATACGTAAAATATCGTCTTGAAATCCCATATCCAGCATACTATCGGCTTCATCCAAAACAAAGTGCTTTAAATGAGAGAGATCAATCTTCATGGAGGTAAGATGACTTATCAACCTTCCCGGCGTAGCAACAATAATATTTACCCCCTCTCGTATGGCCCGTTTTTGCTGTTCATACCCCATACCATCACCACCACCATAAATGGCTATGGATGTTGCACCCGTATAATAAGACATGCCCATAATCTGCTGGTCAATTTGCATAGCAAGTTCACGGGTCGGAACAAGGATAATAGCGAGGATAGATTCCCTTGAATTCCGTGCTATTGCATCGAGGATCGGCAACATATAAGCTGCTGTTTTACCTGTACCTGTCTGTGCACAGGCAATCATATCTTTTCCCTCTTTAATAATCGGGATGGTCTGTTCTTGGATCGGCGTAGCCTCCTCAAACATCATACTTTCTAAACCTTCTTCCAAAGTTGGAACAAAGCCAAATTCATCAAATCTCAACGTATTGTTTTTATTGTTGTGCCCTAAATTACTAAATCTAATTCATAAAAGTCTAAAATTAATACCTATAGCTCGTTATCCGCTGTCAAATAGATGTCCAAATAGAATTAATCCATGAGGAAATCAGAAATAAATTTGACCGAAAACAACTGTCCTACACATTCCTGTAAGTCAAGCATACGACTGCTATCTATTCAACATCTAATCAATAACCTCTGTTTTCTTTGCGTCTGACACTGCGCTCAAAACGACATAGCCTAGCAAGCCAGCGCATAAAGATGCGATCAGAACCGCGAACTTTGCTTCTTCAATCAGCATGTTATCATCAAAAGATAGTATCGAGATGAAAATCGACATCGTGAAACCGATTCCCCCCAACAAGCCTACACCAAAAATCTGTTTCCAGCCAGCCCCTTCCGGTAATTGCGCAATCTTCAATTTTTTAGCAATAAAACAGATCAAAAATATGCCAATTGATTTACCAGCGATTAGGCCAAGGATAATACCGATCCCCAATTTTGAAGTCAAACCACCAATCATTTCCCCATGGATTGGAATAAGCGTATTCGCAAATGCAAACAAAGGAATGATAATGAAATTGACAGGTTTGGTCAATAGATGCTCAAGTTTTTCCAAGGGAGATTCTTCCGCATCCGGTGTTGTCGGCAGCGTCATAGCCACCAGCACGCCAGCTATTGTTGCATGAATACCCGAGTGGTGAACAAAGTACCAAATAAATAGTCCCGGAATCAGGTAAGGCCATATCGCTTTAACGCCCAATTTATTTAACACGATCAAAAACAGAAATATACCTAAAGCAATAAATAAATAGGTCGCATGAATACCATTGCTATAAAAGATCGCAATAACCAATATGGCAAGTAGGTCGTCAACAATCGCTAGCGCAGCCAAAAAGATCTTAAGACTGGCAGGTACCTTATTTCCCAGAAGCGTGATAACCGCTAAAGCAAATGCAATATCCGTTGCCATAGGGATTCCCCAGCCGTTTGCAGTATCGGTTCCCTGATTTAATACAAAATAAATGATGGCAGGCAAAAGCGCCCCACCAACCGCAGCCAAAATGGGCAGAATTGCTTTACTTGGCGATGAGAGTTCACCCTCTACAATTTCACGTTTTATCTCGAGCCCCACCAGTAAAAAGAAAATCGCCATCAAACCATCGTTGAGCCACAACAACCACGAATATTTTAAATGAATATGACCGCTCTCAAAGCCTACTTCCCGGTTCAGAAATTCCATTACACTGGCATACAATGATGTATTTGCTACGATCAATGCCAGAATAACACAGGAAAAAAGTATAATTCCGCCTGCAAAGCTGGATTTTAAGAACTCTCTAAAGACAGTTAAATTGATAAGTTTTGACATGATTTGAATATCTAAAAACGCTTACAAAGGTTCACAAGATACGATTTTTAGGACCATTTACCGAATTCCCTAAACAATATCGGGAGCTATATCCAATGTAAAAAGGTGAATTAGCTGTGTTTTATCAGTGGTAAAGCTCTTCTTCTATCATTTTATTTTTCGAACCTAACGAATCAAATGTGAGAAACAAACATTATACATTAAAATTTCATAAAATCTTAGTTATTTTTACCGAATTAATTTGACTTTGTTGCAAAAAATACTTAGCTTGCTACTATAGTTAATAAACCGTTTATTATGTGCAAGAAGTGGATTTTCATGGTGCTTCTTTTCGTAGCAAATTTTACATATGCGCAGACGACAGAGGATAAAACCCAACATTCAGGTTCCCATTACATTATTTTAGCAATCATCGCTATCATTGTCATTGTTTATATATTATACAGGAGGCAAAAGAGGAAGTTTAATGAATAAGGGAGATCAGTAGATCTCCCTTATTCATTAAACTTCCTTCCACATCCCCTTCACTTCCCATCAAACTTTCAATGACTCAACATATTAATCACGAATCGGTTCATTCGTTTGTGCTAATCGTTGCGACCCCGTATTTGCCGGACAGGCAATATCATCTGTTGCATCGTATACAAGCTTCTTGCCATTCAATTTTGTAATCAATTCTTGAGGGACATACACCTGAACTTTAGTAACCGCATAACCACTTGGATAATAACGAACATAATAACCATCAGGATGAAGCGTCCAAATACCACTTGGCACGTCCGTACGAGGCTCAGCCATACCAGCTAAGATCGCATATTGTTCAAAATCAGCGTACGAATAGTTTCCTGAGGAAACGAGATGCCGAATATTATTTTCTGCTTCAAAGATTGTCTGTACTGCCGGTGGCATCTGGTCTTTTGCCTTTTGGACAACGTCAAATGGCAAAACGCCGAGTGCACCACCTTCCAAATGCAAAATTTGTTCTGCCGTAAGCAATTTTAAAGCTGTTTCTTTCACCGGACCCGAATAATCAATAAATTTTGTCTTCGCAATGATCGTCCACAATAGCATCTGTATGTCTGATTGTGCAACTTCAGGGTGCTTCTCAGCGCTTTTCAAAATTGCAATGACCACGTCTCTCTTCTTGCCCAATGTAGGTGCATACATATATCCATCACCTTTCGAAGGCGCATAAGTACCCGCTTTCAAGCAATAGCTCTTATTGGTCATTTCAAAATGTCCAGCCTCCAGTAAGTAACCATCATTGCCATTCTTTTGCAAATTTTCTAAAGGTTTATAAACAGCCGTATTTTGAAAATCGGGCATTTGCTCCCCCTTCCTATTAACATCTTCAAAACTTGTACTAATCGCTTCGGGCTCTTTTAAAAGTTTATCCAGTCCAAGTACCTTGCTTCCCTTGGAAGCAACGGCTTTGCTTGCCTTATCCAATAGCCCACCAAATTGAGCCGAGGCTCCTTGGATATTAAATAAAAAAGCAACTGCAAATATAACGACACCCGTTATTCTATTTCTTTTCATAATTGATTTCATTTCAGCTCTTGTCCACAAAAAAGAAGCCAATTTAAATCACCAGCACAATATTTATAATTTATTAATTCATTATTTGCACACATTGCTGGATTTCACGCTTCATTTCAAAGATCCTCTCCATCCATTGAAATTTCAGAGCATACAGGTTTGCCAAAGAAGCTAAAAACAGTTGATTTCTCCAACATTACTCCTGTCAATTTCTCCTGAAACTGATCACCGTAAATAGTTAAAAATACAATATTAAAACGTATCTTTGCAGCATGATTAATGTGTCAAATCTCTCCCTTCGTTTTGGTAAACGTGTACTATTCGAAGATGTCAATCTAAAATTTACACCTGGAAACTGTTACGGTATTATTGGCGCTAATGGAGCAGGTAAATCTACTTTCTTAAAAATTATCTCAGGGGAAGTTGATCCTTCGACAGGTTCAGTGGCATTCACGCCAGGCGAACGCATGTCTGTTTTAAGTCAGGATCACTATGCTTTCGATGAGTTTACTGTTCTTGAAACTGTCATGATGGGTAACCAAGAGCTTTACAAAATCATGAAAGAGAAAGATGCCATTTACATGAAAGAGGATTTCTCTGATGCTGACGGCGAACGCGCCGGCGAATTAGAAAGTCTTTTTGCTGAAATGGATGGATGGAATGCTGAATCTAATGCAGCGACGTTATTGAGCAGCTTGGGTATCAAAGAAGATCTGCACTATAAATTGGTTTCTGAAATCGACGGTAACCAAAAAGTCCGCGTACTCTTAGCGCAAGCATTATTTGGCAAACCAGATATTTTGATTCTCGATGAGCCTACCAATGACCTGGATATAAACACCATCGCATGGTTAGAAGATTTTTTAGCAAGCTATGAAGCAATCGTCTTAGTTGTATCCCACGACCGTCACTTCTTGGATGCTGTATGTACGCATACGGTGGATATTGATTTTGGTAAGATGACAATCTATACGGGTAACTACTCGTTCTGGTACGAATCTTCTCAATTAGCGTTAAAGCAACGTTCTGATCAAAACAAGAAAATGGAAGATAAAGTGAAAGAACTCCAGGAATTTATCCGTCGCTTCTCTGCCAACGCTTCCAAATCCAAACAAGCTACTTCTCGTAAGAAAGCATTGGATAAGATTAATATTGACGAGATTAAACCATCCAACCGTAAATATCCTGCCATCATGTTCAATACCATGAATCGTGAACCAGGAGATCAAACACTGCAAGTCGAAGGATTAAGCAAAACGGTCAATGGCGAGGTATTCTTCAAGGATATTACCTTTATGATTAATAAAGGCGATAAAATCGCTGTTCTAGGTCCAAATTCATTGGTTACCACAGCATTTTATGATATTATAACTGGTAGAGACACCGATTTCGGTGGCGAATTCAAATGGGGAGTGACCATCACTCCTGCTGATATGCCAATTGAAAATGCCGCGTTTTTTGAAGGTAAAAATGAAAATCTAGTCGATTGGTTAAGAGATTATACAACAAACCCTGAAGCCGATGAACAATTCTTACGTGGCTTTTTAGGAAAAATGTTATTCTCTGGCGAAGAAGTTATGAAAAAAGTATCTGTACTTTCTGGGGGTGAAAAAATGCGCTGTATGTTTTCTCGCATGATGCTTCAAGGCGCCAACTTTCTCATCTTCGATGAACCGACCAATCACTTGGATCTGGAATCCATCACAGCGTTAAATAATGGCATGTCAGATTTTAAAGGGTCAATGCTGTTCACTTCACGTGACCACGAGCTGACGGAAACTGTTGCGAATAGAATTATCGAATTGACACCGAAAGGTATCATCGACAAATTGATGACTTACGATGAATACATTAATAGCGATGTGGTCAAAGCACAACGCGAAGAAATGTACAAATAAGATAATTTATCCCAATTTTATAAAGGCTCCATAATCTTTTTTATGGGGCTTTTTATTTGCTCTTCAAAACAAACCAAGTACGCCAGGTGCTCAGGAGATGTCCCATAGGCAAAAAAGCACTGAGGGGTTCAGTGCTAATCGCGATTGATATGAAAGAATTGAGAAAGTTCTTTTTTACTGAACCGTAGATTTGACAACACGCCAGCCCAACTTTAAGGAGACCGCGCAATGATCTGATAGATCCTGTCCCTGCTCGTTTTGAAAAAGTGTTTTCTGGACCTGATAATCCTTTGCTTCAAATAGTAAATGATGATCGTTGCGATAGTAAATTTTGTCAATACCCTCGCAATCCGCTGTCAGCTCCAGTGCGGTTTTCGCTTCAAAATTTGTTTGAAGTCCAGGAATTTTGCCCCTATTTCGCAAACTTACCCAGGCATCTACCAGGCCTAAGTCCTGCTGAAAAGATCCGATGTTATCCAGTTCATAAGCATAATGTGCATTAAAATCACCCATGATTAAAAGAGGTTTACCCGCCGAATATTTTTTGATATAGGTTTTCAGCTGATTTATATTCTTCTGCCGGGCAACAGTTGCATTCCGATCATCATGAGCTGTTGCATGTACATTATAAACATCAATAAAAACCTCCTTAGCTAATTGGATACGAGCATATGAAAAACCTTTAGGAGTCAGGCAATCTGTACCGTTGCAATCCGCCCAGCTTATTCGCTCAAATTCAACAATAGGATATTTTGAAAGTGTACTCAGACCATCACCAAAAGGCACTCCCCCCATATTGGCAGTTCGATAACTATGCTTATTGTTACGATAAAGAAATTTGTTGTAATTAAAGTCTTCCTGTACATTGACGATATCAAATCCATTGATCCGCTCGCCGATCGAGGTAATGCTAGAAGACCGCTCAGTCACCGCACTGGAAATCAGCTCGGGCAAACCAGCAATATTATATGTCAATAAATTAAGCTGCCCGTAATTCGCGTCCGGCAAAGCGGAATAGCTTAAGCTGCCAAGTTTAGGCTGCTGTTTGGGCTTGAGCTTAAACGCCAACATAACGCCTGCCGATGCACAAACAAATAAGAGGAGAATTTTTCGAAAACCCTTAGGTCTAATCTTTTTTTCGAACAATAGATCTATTAACATGGACTGAATATTTTGTTCAATCCAAAGCTACCGCTCCAATATTAGCTCCGTTATCATATTCAATTAATTCTACTTTTAATAATTATGCACAAATTATTAAAAACTCATAATTTATAAACACTATAATGACAAAAGGTTAATACTCGCATAGCATAAGAGTTACAGCTTTCAGATATTTTTATACAACCCCTAATAAGAATAACATGAGAAAGGTAGCATTCTTTACAGAGATACTCGTCGAGGATTTTGACGGTGCATCGCGTACAATGTTTCAGCTGATAAACCGCATCGATCAGCAAAAATTCGATTATTTTTTTATCTATGGCGGCGGCCCCACGCAATTTCGAAATTTTCATTCTTACAAGGTCCCAACATTCAAAATACCCGTCAATGATGATTATTGCCTTGCTATTCCACAGCTTATTAAAAAGAAACTCGAACTTGCCCTGGATGAATTTGCCCCGGACATGATCCACATTGCAACCCCCTCCCTTTTGGGTTTCTTTGCCTTGAATTATGCCAAACGGAGAGGAATACCTATCCTTACGATCTATCACACACATTTCATTTCATACATTGCTTATTATTTCAAAAATATCCTACCCTTGGTTAAACCAACCGAACAATGGATGAAAAAGGCAATGAATAATTTCTATAACAAATGTGATATTGTCTACGTGCCAACCAGATCCATTCTAAGTGAACTGCGAGAGATCGGTTTACAACAGGAAGGATTAAAACTATGGCAGAGAGGAATCGACACGACCTTGTTTAACCCCTATAAAAAGGATATTTCTCACATACAGACCATCACAAAGAATGACAAACCAACAATCCTTTTTGTCAGTCGTATCGTCTGGGAAAAAAACATTAAAACGCTTATTGAAATCTATCAACAGATACAGGCACAAAACCTTGACTATAATTTCATTGTTGTTGGTGAAGGAACAGCCAAAGTAATTGCGATGCAAGAGATGCCAAAAGCCATATTTTTAGGAAAGAAAAACCATAAAGAGCTTGCGGCCCTATATGCTTCGGCAGATGCGTTTGTCTTTCCATCAGTTTCAGAAACTTATGGAAATGTCGTTGTGGAAGCATTGGCATCTGGACTTCCCTGTGTTATCGCCAATGGTGGGGGTTCCGCATCCCTGATTCAGCATGGGAAAAATGGCTTTAAATGTCAGCCTGAGAATGCCGCTGGATATGTTTACTACCTCAAAAAAATCCTTTCTGACGCGAACTTAAAGAAGAATCTTGTTGCTGCAGGACTTTCTTATGTTGCCCAATTGGACTGGAACAGGCTATCACAATCCTATTTTGATGATATTAACCGACTGATAGATAAAACACAGGAAACAGATTTGGCATGGGCAAACTAACATCCCCAAGCAAGCTCATCAAAGGCACATTTTTACTTTTGATCCTCGTATCCATTGCTATCTTTTTGGCTAAAAGCGACTTCAAGGCGTTAAAAAAAGAACTCTCAGCAGTTGGTTATCACTTTATCGTTATTTTGCTGACAACTTGTGCAGCATATTTTCTAGGTACCCTAGCCTGGTGGATATGTTTGGGTTCCGATAAAAAGAAAGTTAATCTGATTGAACTCTTTGCTATCCGTCAAATCGGTGAAACCGTTGGACTATTCAATCCCACTAGCATTATCGGCGGCGACCTGTTAAAGGCAGAATTGATCACTCGTTACAACATTCCGTTAAAAGAAGGATTAAATTCTGTTGCGATATCCCGTATTACTGCGGTCCTGTCCCAATTGACTCTCTTTTTGATCGCTATGCTGTGGATGATGTTCTCTCCTTTAAAAAGTGAAGTTATATGTTATACAGGCTCTACAATCTATTTCGTCTGTACTCTTTTGCTGGTCTTGGTTCTCTTGATGCTCTACTGGCTAATAGCCGCAAAAAGTCCTTCGCAAAATACGGCTTCGACAACAAGTTTTTGGGGAAAAGCAAAAGCTTATATGCAGACGCTACTTTGGAATGTAAAAGACTTTTACCGACATCAAAATAAGGTTTTTTGGTATTCCTATTTATTGTTTGCCCTCCATTGGATTATCGGAAGTCTGGAATTTTATTATATTCTAAAATTTCTGGGTACCCCTGCCCAACCGATTCATGGATTGATACTGGATATGAGTGTCATTGTACTGAAAAGCATGGGTGCTTTCATTCCCGGCCAACTTGGTGTCGAAGAAATCGCCAACAAGCTCCTGCTCAATATGATCGGCATTACAGGGGGAACAATTTGGCTCAGTGCTTCGCTATTGCGCCGCAGCCGGCAGCTCTTCTGGGCAGGTTTAGGATTTATATTTTATCTATGCATCAAAAAGAAACCAGTTCATGTCCCTGTCTGAAATAGAAATATTATTTGTCAGCCACAAATACCCTCCACGTGTTGGAGGCATGGAAAAGCAGAGTTTTGAACTGATCAACACAGCAGCTCTTTACCTGAAAGCGCACACCTTAGTTTACGATAATAAGGAGTCGGTTTTTACGTTCTTTCTTCAGCTAAATCGTCGCATCCTGGAAAAGGTGAAAGAAAACCCAGGAATCAAGCTTATTCACTTTAACGATGGATTAATCGCATCGTTGGCCTCCTTCCACAAAGGATACCGCCATTTAAAGCGTGTGGTTACCATTCATGGCCTGGATATCGTATTTCCCTTCAGCTATTTTCAAAAAAAAGTCATACCAAGGTTTAACGCATTTGACCAGATTATTGCCGTTAGCCAAGCCACCGCAGAAGCTGCCCAGCTACGTGGTATTGATCCTTCCAAAATTACTATTATACCCAACGGTGTCGATCCGATACAGGCCTCCGCCCAAGTCACTGAAACAAACAGCGAGAGCAAGCCTTATTTTATTACATTAGGACGAGCAGTTAAACGGAAGGGGTTCTCCTGGCTTATGAAAGATGTCATACCGGCAATCCAAGGTGATTTCAAATTACTGATGGTCGGCCCCTTCGATCAAAAGCCCACATGGAAAGAACGTTTATTGCACCTTATGCCAGCAAAGCTATATCATTTAATGACGCTATTCCTGGGCTACCCCACGGATCAACGGGCGATCCGAAAACTACTGAAAGCATATCCCGAAAAAATTCAACATCTTGGAAAAGTTCCATTTGAACAGCTCAAAAGCCTATTGACCAACGCTCAAGCCTTCTTGATGCCCAATATCGAAGTGGCGGGTGATATGGAAGGCTTTGGACTCGTCTGTTTGGAAGCCTCGACAGCAGGCACAATTGTTGTCGCGTCCGAACTGGAAGGCATCACAAGTGCAGTGACGCATAATGGCAATGGTCTGCTCCTGGCAAGCAAAAACCATACTGCATGGATCGAACAACTTCAAGCCATTTTAGCAAATCCAGTCCATTATAAAAGCCTGAGCCTACAATTTAAACAAAATACCCTAAAACAATATAGCTGGGATATTATGGCCAGGTCCTACTGTCAGTCCTTTGTCGACCTATGCCAATAGATCGATAAAGGTTTACATACCTCATAAATTCGAATACAATCCGGACAGACAAGAATTCTTCCCGATAAATTCAGTTTCGCTCAAGATGGAGCAATTTTTTATAACGCCTAGCTAAACTTTTATAAAAAATCAATTGCATTAAAACAAACGATCCCAATAAAACAAGGCATAAAGGCGAGTAAAACGTTAGGCTGATATACAGCAGTAACAAAAACAACCGAAACATCTCAAGCGGAAAAACCCAACTTTCATGTTCCAGAAGACCACCGATACAAATGACGCTGCAGAGAATAAATACTCCGCCAACAACGAGCTGGATGAGTTGCTGATAATTACCATAAAGCAAAAAGAAAAAAAGAAGGATCATTGTCAGCATGGACTGAAAAAAGATATAACGGCTTAACCGCTGTCCATGAACCTGTGGTTTGATACCTGCAAACATCTTCTGTTCCAATTCTGTCCTGATTTCAGGCTGTATATCGTCGGGCCGACCAAATATAGTACGCATTTTGTTTTTAAATCCCTGCGCGCGTTTAAATGACAGGCCAATTTCAAATAAATAATGAAAATGCTGCCATAGGAAAGTATAGCGATGAATAGGTTTGGTAAGCCCATAGACACAAGGCTCTTCTTTCTGCTCTGGGATAAATGTTCCAAACAGTCTATCCCAAATAATTAGGATGTCACCGTAGTTCTTATCTAAATAGATTTCATTGCTACTATGATGTACGCGATGATGTGAGGGAGTTACAAATATCCGCTCAAGAACACCCAAATTACCTACGGTTTGTGTGTGTGAGAAGAATGGATATACCCCATGCACCAATAAAATTGCCGTCATCATAAAAGGAGGAAAACCCAAAAGGGGAATAAAAGCCCAAAACAGCGAACGAAATACGGCCTGAAATATGGTAATACGCGCTGCTACCGTGAAGTTATAGTCTTCGCTCTGATGATGGACAACGTGTGCGGCCCACAATAGATTGATTTCATGACTGTAACGATGATACCAATACCAAAGAAAATCTGTAAATAGGAAAAGTATAATCCAGGTCCAAAGATTAGCTTCAATATGAAATATAGCAAAATTTTGATACACCCAAACGAAAAAAAAGTAAAACAAGCTCACGGAAAACATATCACACATGCGCTCGACGATACCGACATTGAGATTTGATATAGATTCATCAAAAGAATAAAAACGCTTCTGTTTTTTTAAACTATACCAGTATTCCAACAGCATCAAAACTAAAAACAAGGGAATGATAAATGCCAAAAGATTAAGCTTTTCGGTATACATACAGTCGCTATTTTAAAAACAAAAAAATCTATCTAAGTCACAATTCTAAAAGAACCACCTTTTTCCATTTCAAAAGATTGATTCCTCCAAATTCTTTATTATTAAACAATCAATTTTAAATCAGGTTTTTCAATTATTATTTTCGGTTTGCAAAACTAACATGCTTTTCGATGTACAAACAGTAACCAGCGTCAAACGAACGTACTATTCAACAATAAAAAACTTCATGACTTCGCGACCACAGACCGCTAAGAAACCAAAGGGAGATTTTTGCGGAATCAATAACAGGCAATTCAGAAAAAAAAGGAAATAAAAAAGCCCTCAAAAAGCTCAACGCGTTTTGAGGGCTCCTGGTTAAAGGATTAACTGTCCTTTTTGAATAATTTACCTTTATGATATGAAATCAGTCTATCGTGCTCTAGTGTACACTGGACATATCTATCTGGGTTTTTCCTTGTTTGATCATCAATACAAAAGGAACACAAATCAGAAAGACAACGCCGAGATACAGGAACACATCCATGTAGGATAGGACTGTTGCTTGTTTCATCACACTCAAGTCCAATATTTGATGCGCTTTGGCTAAAGCCTCATTAGGTGAAAAACCTTTCGCCTGAAAACTCATTTGCAACTGCTGCACCCGTTGTTGCACATCAAACTTACTTGGATCTAAATTAGCTACCAGATCAACACGGTGTTTTTGGCTGTCACGGGCGATAAATGTCGTAATCAAAGCAATTCCAAATGAACCACCCAATTGACGCATCATCCCTGTAAAGGCAGCTCCCTCACCGATTGACTTCCCATGTAATGTTGATAAAGACAGCGTCATAACAGGTACAAATAGCAATCCTAGACCAACTCCACGGAGAATCAATGGCCAAAACATATGTTCCGAACCTGTATCGTTTGTCATGAGGCTATACATCCAAAAACAAAAGCCAAAAAAGATACATAGCCCTATAGCAACCATATATTTCTGAGGAACACCATTCTGGATCATCTTACCGATAAAAGGCATCATGATACCTGTCATAATCGAACTTGGTAACAAGAGCAAACCTGCATCTGTTGCCGTCCATCCCAATATCGACTGCGTATAGATTGGAATAATAAACGTCGATCCGAACAAACCAAAACCAAGAATAAAGCTCATCACCACACCGACCTGCAAATTCTTATCTTTCAATACACGCAGGTTGACAATTGGTTTGTCATATACCAGCTCACGCCATATAAAAAACAGTAACCCAAAAACAGACAAAATCGATAAGCCTAAAATCAAGGGATCGTCAAACCAGTCATCCTGTTGCCCGTGTTCCAATACAAACTGGAGCGAACCAATGAACATGATCAAAAATATCATACCGAACCAATCCACTTCCCTAGGAGACTGCTTTTGACTGTATTTAGGACTACGTACAAAAGATAATGTCAACAAGGTCGCAATAATTCCAAGCGGCACATTGATATAAAAGATATAAGGCCATGAGAAGTTATCGATAATATATCCTCCCAACGGCGGGCCCAAGGTAGGACCGACAATGACCCCCATACCGTAAATAGCCTGGGCCATACTACGTTTTTCTTTGGGATAACTTTCCGTAATGATGGTTTGGGCTGTTACCAATAAGGCTCCCCCACCCATCCCTTGTATAAAGCGGAATGCAACAAGTTCCCACATATTGGTTGCATTGCCACACAAAAATGAAGATACTGTGAATATGATAATGGAAGCCGCAAAGTAGTTTCTACGTCCAAACTGCTGCGACAGCCAGCTGGTCATCGGGATTACAATTACATTGGCAATTGCATAAGCCGTAATAACCCAGGCCACATCCGTCAATGTAGCACCTAATGAACCTTTCATATCGTTTAGGGCCACATTGACAATCGTTGTGTCCACAATTTCCAACAGTGCGCAAAGCACTGCGGTAATCGTGATAACAACACGCCGAAAACCATATTCAACCAGACTATCCTGTTGATTTAAATTTTCCATAGTTATTGAACATGCACATCTACGTCAGCATTCATGCCCGGTCTGAGCAAAGCCACATTTTCTGCTTTATTGTCTTTTGTCAATTTGATTTTTACGGGTAAACGCTGTACAGTTTTTACAAAGTTACCGGTCGCATTATCCGGAGGTAGTAAAGAGAAACGTGAACCCGTAGCTGGTGAAAAAGAATTGACTTCACCTTCAAATTCGATCGTTGGATAAGCATCCACCTTGATACCAACTTTCTGTCCCGGTTTCATTTTTTCCAATTGCGTCTCCTTAAAGTTAGCAACCACCCAAGTTTCAATATTGTCGACAATGTAGAACAAAGACTGGCCTGGATTGACCATTTGTCCGGGTTGCACTTTAATATTGGATACCTGACCATCGACAGAAGCAAGAACAGCAGTATAAGAAAGATTCAATTTAGCTGCTTCAAGCTGTGCATTCGCTCTTTTAATATTGGCTTCAGCAACAGAAGTCTGCTTAGAAGCTACTGTCGTCTTGCTGACGATTGCATTACGCTGTGATGCACTTGCATTACGTTGTTGCTGCAAAATTTCTACCTGCTTGTCCGCCTCCAGTTTAGCCGTCAAAGCTTGCTCGTACTGTTGCTTGGTGATCGATTGGTTGTTGTATAAATTTTGGTAGCGGATATAGTCATTATTTGCTTGTTTGGCACGGATACGTGCTGCGTCGATACTTCCTAAGTTGGATTGGATCGTTGCATCAGAGATCGCTACATTTGCCGAAGATGCAGATACATCAGCCTTTGAAACATCAAAGCTACTTTGTGCAGCAGCTAGTGCCGCTAATGCTTCATCCACACGGACCTGATAATCTTGGCTCTCAATGGTGAACAACGTGTCCCCTTTTTTAACCAAATCATTATCTTTTACATAGACTTTCGAGATAAATCCACCAACACGTGGAATGATCGGACTCATGTTTTTCTCTACCTGCGCATCGTCTGTTGTTTCATGTGCCTGACCATGCATATATTTATAAGCACCGTAAGCTCCTCCGAAGATGACCAATGCTGCCAAAACAATTGTAAATTTTTTATTTGTACCTTTCTTTTCAGGTGCGTTTTCTACTGTATTTTCCATGTCTAGATTAATTGCTATTTAATGTTTAAAGACCCATTTGCTAACAGCAGGTCGTAATATTTTTCAATGGTATTTGCTTTGCTGATCGCAAGATTGATCTTGCTTTGAAGCTGCTGTACATCGGCAGTTAACAAATCGTCTGTATCGGCGATTCCATTATCGTACTTATCTTTTGTAATACGATAGTTTTCAACTGCTTGATCTACTGCCTGATGGTAGACCACATCCTGCTTTTGTGCCAGCATATAGTTTTCATTGGCCTGTTGAACCTGAACCTTCACTTTATCATTCAAGAGTTCCAGATGCTCATCGATCTCCTTGATGTGATTTTTCGCGACATTCACTTCTCTTTTATTCTTATAGAGTGAACCGATATCATAGGAAACGCCAACCCCCACCATGGCGGCATTGGTTACAGTAACCACTTTTTGCAAACCAAAAGCATTATAACCTGCAGTTGCAGAAACTGTTGGCAATGTCGATGCCTTGGTCACCTTCAGCTGATCTTCAGCAACCAGACGCTGCGACTCCAGCGACTTCACGTCCGAACGCACAGTTTTGGCGGTTTCATACGATCCCTTCAGACCTAAATCTACCCTCGCTACTTCTCCCAAATTGATCTGATCCAATTGCGTATCCTCGTCAATTTTCAAGAAATTGGCCAGTTGATAATTAAGCACCTTGATATTTTTCTGCGCTTCCTGAAGAGAAACCTGATAGTTTGACAGCTGAAGTTCCGCTTTTAATAAATCATTCCGAGCAATCAAACCGTTGTCCAGCATGGCCTTAAAATCAGAAACACGCTGTTCAGACTGCTTGATATTTTCAGCGATTAACAAATTGGTCTGCTGAGCCTTATACAAGCTCAGATAAAGATTTACTGCACGAATTGCCAGTTGCTCCTTGCTGGCAACAGCATTATATTCCTCGGCTTTTAATACATCTTTTGCAATATCAATTCCCCCTTTAATCTTACCGCCTGTATAGATTGGCATGCTCACTGAAGCCTGTCCCAACCACAATTGGTTTGCAGCGATATCTGGAGCTGAGCCCCCTTCGCCCAAAGCCAACTTTAAATTCACATTTGGTGTGGTCATAGCCATGTATTGTCCACTCAATTTTGCATCCGGAAGCTGTTTCGATTTGGCAGTTTCAACTTCGAGCTGTCTACCCAATATCTTGGTATCGGCAGACTTCGCTTCCACGCTTTGATTTGCAGCCAAGTGAATTATTTCTTCCAAAGTCATATGCTTGTTGTCCTGTGCCAACAAACCCATGGGACTCAAAAGCAATAAAGCACTCAAATTGGCCAACTTATTTTTCATATGTCAATAAAGCTTTAATTGTTTTCTGTATAAATTCTGTTAAAGTTGTTTCTATATAATTTGCATATTCCTCATCGTTATCAATATGTAACTGATCCTGTAAAAAACAATGGTTCATCTGAAAATTCATAAAAGTGCCCATCATCATCGAATGGATTAAAATCGGGTCATAACCGGCTTTAAACACCCCTTGCTTTACCCCCTCATTAATCACAGAAGAGATCACCTCCAAATTATGCAGCTTAAGTTTTCTAAAAGCTTCAGAAATCAGCATACGCTGCTTTAAGGAACTCTCAATCGTGATGATATGATACAGTTTACGATGTGAATTCATCGATTTGATCGATCGGTCCACCATGGCGTCAATTTTGTCCAACGCATTATCAATAAGCGCCAATTCATCCACATTGATCATAAAATCAGGAACACGCCATTCAAAAAAAGTATCCAGTAGCTTGTCTTTAGAACCAAAATAATAATTGATCATCGCGACGTTTACATTCGCCTCATTGGCGATATCCCGAACGGAAGTTCCATCAAACCCTTTCGTTGCAAAAAGACGTTCAGCTGCAAGAAGGATATCAATCTGTTTCTCGTTAAATTCCATTTAAAACCCCTATCTTTTATCGATACAATCGCATATTTATAGCAAAGAAAAGATACGTTCTCGCTAAATGCGCGACAAAGTTAAACAAACGTTTAATTTAAACAAACGTTTAATTATGAATTTTATGTAAAAAAAAAACACCATTTCTGGTGTCTTTATATTTTTATGGAAATTAATTTAGTATTCGATAGACCATTTCTTTTAATATCTCCTCACTGTTAAAGTTGCTCGGCACATGGACACCCTTGGATTTTAAATCGGTCTCCTTCAGCACGTTGATCACATCAAAAGTTTTCCGTCTGTTATAGTTCCTCGCGGCAATTTCGTACTCCTTCAAAAAGAAAGGATGTACCCCAAGCTCCTTTGCCGCCACCGACTTGTCGATCAGATAATGGTATTTGAGAATTTTGGTAAAATAAGTGGCTATCTGTCCTATTACCATCACCAAGGGATTGTTTTTGGGATTGGCGACAAAATAATCGACGATCTGATAAGCTTTCAAGGCGTTACGTTTGGCTAATGCGGTATTTAATTCAAAAACATTGTAATCTTTGGATATTCCGATATTTCGCTCAACGTCTTCCATACTTATCTCTTGACTTTTGGTTACATTCAGCATCAGCTTGTCAAGTTCATTGGATACTTTGGACAGGTCATTGCCAAGATAGTCGGCAATCATCACCGTCGCTTGCGGGTGAATGCGCCACCCAGCGTCTTTCACATAGGCTCCAATCCAGGGCGCTACCTTATCGTCATATAGCTTGGCCGCGTCTACAACAAGGCCTGTTTTTTCAAAAACTTTATAGACCTTTTTGCGTTTGTCAAATTTCCCATGTTTAAAACAAAAAACAAGTATGGTCGTCGGAGTGAGATGCTCCAGATATTTGGTCAGCAGTTCCTCAGTATCTGATTTCCATTTTAGTTCCTGCGCCTCCTTTATAATAATAACCTGATAGTCGCTCAGCATAGGGTATCGCTTTGCTGCATTGACGATCGTAGCCATATCAATATCTTTTCCGTAAAAAATGGACTGATCAAACCCTTTCTGCGCATCATTCAATACGGTTCCTTCCAGCGCGTCGGCAATGGTATCAATAAAATAACTTTCCTCCCCCTGCAATAAGTACACTGGTTTGAAAGACCTGTTCTTAATGTCGGATAGGATCGGATTTATATTCATACGTATTTATTTTTTTCCTTCTTCGTTTATGAGTTTGCCTCTTACTTTGTTGAGGCTTTCGGGTTGCTATAGCGCCCGCTGTTGATACACGCTTGCTGATGCCTTGTTTAACCGATTTTGCATTCCTCCGCCATCCTATATAAGTAAGAAGCGAAAATACGATTTAAACGGTAAACAAGAGTGCCAGATGCTACAAAGTTACGTTTTTAAACTTGATCCAACGGTTACTATTATGCAAAGCTATTGATTTCAAACGATGAGCATCTGACCATAAAATAGTTATGATTTTACAAGCAATAAGCGCTCCGAAAGCAGCCTGAAGCTTTATTTACAGAAAATAAATACAGGCATTCTCAGAAAAAAACACCAGTTTGCATGTTTGGATGATTCGTTTTGTTTGCTAAAATTTTAGTATATTTGTGTATGTTTTCACCGACTCCACTGAACTTACCGCCATTTAAAGCTAAAATATCCAAAAAGAACAATGCGATTTATATCTTTGATGAGCTCAGAAAAAAGGACTTGGTATTAACACCGGAAGAATGGGTTAGACAGCATTGGATCAACTATTTGTCACTCAAGAAAAATTACCCTAAATCACTGATGCATATTGAAGGCGGATTGAAATTAAACAACCTTCAGAAACGGAGTGATTTATTGATTTACAACAGCAGCGGACATAAGGTTCTTTTAGCCGAGTTTAAAGCGCCACATATAAAGATCACGCAGCAAGTATTTGAGCAGATTGCGAATTACAACAGCGTTCACCGCATCCCTTACTTGTTAGTCAGCAATGGGATAAATCATTATTATTGTAAAGTTGACTTTAATACAGAGTCTTATGAATTTTTAGAAGATCTCCCCGGCTATAACGAAATTGGTTGAGGAAGATGCCCAGTCTCATTGCTGGTGGCTATCGTTAAAAAATGTAAAGTAGATGTAAAACATCTTTTCAATTTATTTGATTTTTAAAATATAGTTTTATATTAGTCCTACAGAATAGAAAAAACAAAAAGATGAATATTGATAAAAACGAATTCAGAAAATATGCAGTAAAGCATCACCGTATTGGAAGTCAACATGTTGATAGCTTCATTGCTCGTACAGAGACTAGCATTCCGACAAACCTTACGCCTTACATCGTTGAAGAACGTCAATTGAACGTTGCTCAGATGGATGTATTTTCGCGTTTGATGATGGACCGTATCATATTTTTAGGCAGCGGTATTGATGATCAGGTAGCCAACATTATTCAGGCACAACTCTTGTTCTTACAGTCTACCGATGCACAGCGTGATATCCAGATCTACATCAATTCACCAGGTGGAAGCGTGTACGCGGGTCTAGGTATTTATGACACCATGCAATACATCACGCCAGATGTAGCAACCATTTGTACAGGTATTGCAGCATCTATGGGAGCTGTTTTATTGGTTGCTGGTGCAAAAGGCAAACGTGCAGCCTTACGTCACTCACGCGTAATGATTCACCAACCTTCTGGAGGCGCTCAAGGAGTAGCAGCCGATATGGAAATCAACTTACGTGAAATGATGAAATTGAAAGAAGAATTATACACCATTATTTCAGATCACTCTGGACAAACTTACGAATGGGTAGAAAAGTCTTCCGATCGCGATTACTGGATGCGGGCCAATGAGGCCAAAGAATTCGGTATGATTGACGAGATTTTACTTCCTAAGAAGGAGATTATTAAATAACAATGGCAAAGAATAACGATAGAGACATTCATTGTTCTTTTTGTGGGATAAGCAAAAATGAAGCCCAGATGCTGATTGCAGGCAACGGAGCGCACATCTGCGACAGATGTATCCAGCAGGCAGGCGAAATCTTAGCAGAAGAATTAAAACAACGAAAAAGTAAAACCTTACAGACTGCGCTAAAGCTGATCCGTCCCTTGGAAATTAAAACCCACTTGGATCAATATGTCATCGGTCAAGATGATGCAAAAAAAGTAATTTCTGTAGCCGTTTATAATCACTATAAGCGTTTAAATCAGAAAGTGGATAAAGACGAAATCGAAATCGAAAAATCCAATTTGATTATCGTCGGTGAAACAGGTACAGGTAAAACCTTGTTGGCAAAAACTGTTGCCAAGATATTAAATGTGCCATTCTGTATTGTAGATGCTACTGTATTGACAGAAGCAGGTTATGTAGGGGAAGACGTAGAAAGTATCTTGACGCGCTTGCTGCAGGCTGCGGATTATGATGTGGCATCCGCTGAGCGTGGTATTATCTACATCGATGAGATCGATAAAATCGCACGTAAAAGCGATAACCCTTCTATCACGAGAGATGTATCGGGTGAAGGTGTACAGCAGGCTTTATTGAAAATCCTCGAAGGTACAGTTGTCAATGTTCCACCTCAAGGTGGCCGTAAGCACCCTGATCAAAAAATGATCGCAGTCAATACAAGCAACATCCTGTTTATCTGTGGTGGGGCATTCGATGGTATTCAAAAGAAAATTGCAAACCGTTTGCGTACCCAGACAGTAGGTTATAAAATGAATGAAGACGACGAGGAAATCGACTTGAACAATCTTTACAAGTACATTACACCGCAAGATCTAAAGAACTTTGGATTGATTCCAGAGCTGATTGGCCGTCTTCCCGTTTTGACTTACTTAAATCCATTGGATAAGGAAACCTTATTGAGCATTTTGACTGAGCCAAAGAATGCTTTGGTAAAACAATATAAGAAGCTGTTTGAATACGAAGGTATTGAACTAAAGTTTGATCCTGACGTTTATACGTTTATTGTTGATAAAGCTGACGAATTTAAACTCGGAGCCAGAGGCTTGCGCAGTATCTGTGAAGCCATTATGCTGGATGCCATGTTTGAAATTCCGTCAACAAAGGAGCAAACGGGACAGAAAGCATTAGAAATCACCCTGGACTATGCGAAGAAAAAATTCGAAAAGTCCGATCTGAAAAAGCTTAAAGTCGCTTAAAAAAAATCCCGTTCGCTGAACGGGATTTTTTTTTAAAGAATTAAAAATCTTATATTACAATAATAAAATAGCCATAACGGAATGTTGACAGGAAGATAAGAGATTCGAGAAATTAAATTTAATGACTATGACAACAAAGAAAAGTGCAAAGAATACCGTAAATAGTCCGATCACCCCAGGTTTAAAAACCAAAGAAGAAATCGTGAACAACTGGCTTCCTCGTTATACCGGAAGACCTTTGGAAGAGTTTGGAGAATATATCCTTTTAACGAACTTTTCAAAATATATCCATCTGTTTTCTGAAATGCATGATAATGCTCCTATTTATGGGGAAGACAAACCGATGCAATCTGTCACTGCCGGAGGCATCACGATTATCAATTTCGGTATGGGAAGCCCTATGGCTGCAACCATTATGGATCTTCTAGCAGCAATTGCCCCAAAAGCAGTCCTATTTTTAGGTAAGACTGGTGGTATCAAGAAAAAGATTCCTGTAGGAGAATTGATCCTACCAATTGCGGCCATCCGCGGCGAGGGAACATCCAACGACTACTTTCCACCAGAAGTACCTTCATTGCCAGCCTTCGCTATGCAAAAGGCTATTTCCACCACCATTCGTGACCACCAACGTGACTACTGGACAGGAACGGTATACACAACCAACAGACGGGTTTGGGAGCATGACAAAGCTTTCAAGAAGTATTTAAAATCAATCCGCGCCATGTGTGTTGATATGGAAACAGCGACAATATTCAGCGTCGGCTTTGCCAATAAGATTCCAACAGGCGCTTTATTGCTGGTTTCAGATCAACCTATGATTCCAGAAGGCGTCAAAACTTCGGTCAGTGACGTCACTGTGACTGCAAAATATGTAGAAGCACATATCAGCATTGGTATCGATGCTTTAAAACAGCTTATCAATAATGGATTGACCGTTAAACACCTTAAATTTTAAGATATTTAAGCTACCACATCATATTTTCCTCCTAACGGAAAATATGATGTATTCCTCTCCATAAAACAATAACTATCAAACATTTAAAACTATTAAACATTATTATTGATTAATAATTGAACAACTATTAACTAATGTTTGAGATGTTAACAAATGTTAATCTTCACAATAATTAAACTATTTGACGTTTATATTGTAATATTCATATTACACAACACATATATCGTAAAAATTAATCAAGCATTGTGAAGAAAAAAACATTATCTATTTTTAAAGTATCCGTATTGATTTGTTCAGCCTTAGCCACTCAGGTAAGTTGTTCTTCAAGTTCTTCAAAAGAAAATAAAACCAATGAGAAAACCGTAGCCTTACCAGTTTATACCGTCACTAAATCCGATGCGACCACCATCAAAGACTATTTAGGGACCATAGAAGGTAAAGTGAATGTCGAAGTTCGCCCACAAGTCGAAGGATTACTGCAGGAAATTTATGTTGATGAAGGTTCTTTTGTACAAAAAGGTCAAAAGTTATTCAAAGTAGACCCCTCTACTTATCAGGAAAATCTCAATAACATGGTGGCTACCGAACAGGTTGCGAGAGCCAAACTTAAAAATGCACAGCTCGAAGTCGACCGATTGAAACCACTGGTTCAAAACGACGTTATTTCAGATGTCAGATTAGCTTCGGCCAAATCAGACTATCAGGTAGCCAAAGCAACGCTAGATCAGTCCATCGCCGCTGTACGTTCGGCTCAAATCAGTAAGGATTTTACAGTGATCACGGCACCCGTAAGCGGTTATATCGGCCGGATTCCAAAACGCATCGGAAATCTGGTCTCAAAAGGTGATAAAGAACCCCTCACCTATCTTTCGGATATACAGGAAGTATATGTTTACTTTTCCATGAATGAATCTGATTTCCTCTATTTTTCTAAAGCACAGGCGAAAAAAGACAGTTTAGAAGGGAAAAAATACAACCAGAATCAGAAACTTGTGTTTCCCGAAGTTACGCTAGTCCTGGCAGATGGCGAAGAATATGCTAAGAAAGGGATTGTCGATGCCGTAAACGGTCAGATCAACCGTACTACCGGAGCAATCTCCTTGCGCGCAACATTTCAAAACCACGATAATATACTTCGATCCGGAAGCAGTGGTACCCTCAAAATTGCCGAAGTAAAAAAAGATGTTCTCCAAATCCCTCAAATCGCTGTTAATGAGCTGCAGGATAAAACCTTTGTCTATATACTGGATAAAAACAATAAGGCACAGAAACGAAATATCCAGCTTACGGGCAAAAGTAAAAACAACTATATCGTTTACTCAGGACTACAGGAAAACGATCGTGTTATTACCAGTGGATTTGACAAACTGACGGATGGTTCAGCAGTAACCCCGATTTTACAAAAATAAGTATCGATCATTTTTTCAGGCTGCACAGCGCATGGTATACTATGCGCTGAAAGCAGTATGTTTAGAATTCTATCTATATGCTAAAAACATTTATAAATAGGCCCGTTTTAGCCACTGTGGTATCCATTATATTGGTTATACTGGGTTTGGTTGGGCTAAAACTCCTTCCCGTATCGCGCTTTCCAGAAATTGCACCGCCCAGTGTACTTGTTTCACTAAGTTATCCGGGAGCGAATGCCGAGACCGTAGCAAAAAGTGTTCTGCTCCCAATTGAAGAGGCTATCAATGGCGTGGAAGATATGACTTACATTAAGTCATCTGCTTCCAATTCAGGATCCGGAAGCGTATCCGTTTATTTCAAAACAGGTACCAACCCGGATATTGCCTCCGTCAATGTGCAGACACGAATTTCCAAAGCGATCAGTTCCATTCCTGCGGAAGTAAACGAAGCCGGCATCACGGTTATGCCACGGCAAACCGGCGTCATTATGACCATCAATCTCTATTCCGATCACCGGGATAGCGCCTATGATGAAACCTTTCTGCAGGCCTATGCGCAGATCAATCTGATGCGGCCTTTACTACGTGTAGATGGAGTTGCGCAGGTTTCGCGTTTAGGCGCACGGGATTATGCCATGCGGCTCTGGCTGAACCCAGAGAAACTGGCCCTTTACAACCTTGTTCCGCAGGATGTGACCAATGCCATAAAAGACCAAAATTTTGAAATTGCTCCCGGTAAATTTGGGGAAACTTCAGATGAAGCTTTCGAAACCGTGATACGTCACAAAGGGCGTTTTACTACACCTGAGGAATTCCAAGGAATTGTGATCAAAACCAATACCGACGGTTCGGTACTTTATTTAAAAGATGTGGCACGGGTAGAGTTTGGTGCGACAAACCTAAGCAGCGACAACAAGGTAAATGGACATCCGGGACTTACACTCAATCTGACACAGACCAGTGGCTCAAACGCCCATGATATTGATATTGCTGTCAGAAAAGTTCTTGAAGAACAATCAAAAACATTCCCAAAAGGTATACACTATGAGGTGACATACTCTGTACGTGATCAGATCGATGAATCGATCAATCAGGTTGAACACACGCTTTTTGAGGCTTTTATTCTGGTATTTGTTATTGTCTTTATCTTCCTTCAGGATTTTAGATCCACTTTGATTCCAGCAATTGCAATTCCGGTTTCACTGGTGGGAACCTTCTTTTTTCTGCAGCTCTTTGGATTTTCCCTCAATGTCCTGACGATGTTTGCCTTGGTGCTGGCCATCGGTATCGTAGTGGATGATGCAATCGTCGTCGTCGAGGCCATTCACGAAAAAATGCACAGTACCGGATTGAAACCCAGAGCGGCGACATTGTCGACGATGTCGGAAATTACGGGGGCGATCCTTTCCATTACCATGGTCATGGCGGCAGTATTTTTGCCTGTCGGATTTATGGAGGGGCCAGCAGGTATCTTTTACCGACAGTTTGCATACACCTTGGCTACAGCGATTCTGATTTCAGCACTCAATGCCCTGACGTTGAGTCCAGCCTTATGTGCACTCCTGCTTAAAGCACCAAACCATCATGCAAATCAGAAGACCGGTAAAATAAACCAATTTAAAGATCGTTTCTTTAAAGCATTCAATACCTCTTTCGATCGGCTAACTGCCCGCTATGTCTCTATTGTAGAAATACTCATAAAAAATAAAAGAATAGCCTGGACAGGCTTACTCTTAATTACGGCACTTGGCGTTCTGTTTATGATTAAAACACCCAAAAGTTTTATTCCCACAGAAGATGATGGGTTTATCACCTACAACATAGCACTCCCTCCCGGCGCTTCACTGAGTCGGACAACTGAAGTTCTTCGCCGTGCGGACAGCATTTTAAAGAAAAGACAAGATATAAATGGGATGACCACCGTTTCTGGTTTCAATGCACTGGATGGAAGTTCAAGTCCTGCTTTTGCCGCAGGATACATTACCCTAAAACCGCATGCGAAACGTGAACACATCAAAAACATCAATGCCTTCATGGATACCATCAGGAATGATCTATCCCAGATTAATGAAGCGACCTTTACTGTATTCCCTCGACCTACCGTGCAGGGTTTTGGAGACTTTGCTGGAATAGAAATGGTTCTTCAAGATCGGATGGGTGGTGACATTAGGGATTTTAACACCATTGCAGATACATTTATCAACCAGCTCAATACCCTGCCCGAAATACGCAGTGCCTACACGAGTTTCAAATCAAACTTCCCACAATATGAAGTAAATATCGACGCCGTCAAAGCTAAATCACTGGGCGTTGAGATCAAAGATCTCATGTCCACAATCCGATCGTACTTTGCACGTGTTCAGGCGAGTGATTTCAATAGGTTTGGTCGCCAGTATCGAGTTTATGTGCAATCAGATTTTGATTTCCGCAAAGATCCTGAATCCTTCAATTCTATTTTTGTTCGCAACAACAAGGGCGAAATGGTTCCGATCAATACGATATTAACCTTGGAAAAGACGGTAGGTCCAGAAACCATTACACGCTATAATCTGTATAATGCAATTGCTGTAAATATTACACCTGCAGAAGGCTATAGTACAGATGATGCTATGCAGGCCATCCAAAAATTGGCCGACAATAAACTTCCGGGCAATTACGGTTTTGAATGGACAGGCATGAGTTATGAAGAAAGTCAATCGGGTTCACAGACCATTTTGATTTTTGTGCTGAGCATTCTGTTCGTCTACTTTCTGCTTTCGGCCCAATACGAAAGCTATATTCTTCCCTGGGCAGTGCTATTGTCTATACCGGTTGGGCTGATCGGCGTTTTCTCCGTGATCAACCTTGTTGGACTTCAAAACAACATTTATGTTCAGGTTGGACTCATTATGCTTATTGGGCTCCTGGCCAAAAACGCGATTCTAATTGTAGAATTCGCTGTTCAGGAACGCAAAAATGGCAAGAGTATTGTCGAGGCAGCCATTAGCGGCTCCAAATTGCGGTTAAGACCAATCTTGATGACCAGCCTGGCATTTGTCGCCGGTCTCGTTCCTCTGATGTGGACGGTAGGACCATCGGCCATCGGCAACCATTCGATTAGTTTCAGCGCCGCCGGAGGCATGCTCTTTGGTGTGGCATTCGGCATCTTTATCATCCCTGTACTCTTTGTCGTATTTAAAGGTCTGGATGAAAAACTACATGATAAACTAGCTAAAGAAGAGGAAGAATAATGAAAAACATAAAAAGACACCTTTCAGGAATATGTATCATCTTAAGTCTATTGGGTATGATGAATGCGTGTAAAGTCGGCAAAGATTATGTACAGCCCAAACTCAAACTTCCAGAAAACTTTCGTGGCGATACCTTGGATTACTTCGGAGACACTGCAAGTATGGGACTAATTCATTGGAAATCTTTCTTTCATGATCCCACGTTAAAATTATTGATTGATTCTGCCCTGGCAAACAATTTTGAGATGAAAACAGCATTACTCAACTTGCAGATTTCAAACCGGGTTTTAGCACAGAATAAGGCTAATTATTTGCCTAGTATAAATGCAACGATTGCCAATGGAAACCGTACCTGGCGATCGAAGGATTTCGGTAGCGGTCCCCTGACCAAATATTATGATCACAAAGGTGAAAAAGCTCCCGAAAATATGTTTGTCTATCAGTCAATGTTTGGTTCAGATATTAACTTTAGCTGGGAAATAGATATCTGGAAGAAAATCGGAAGCAAACAAGAACAGCTTCTAGCCGAGTACCTGGATACACAGGAAGCAAAAAATGCGATACAGACCTCCATCATAACTTCTGTAGCAAAAGGTTATTTCAATCTTCTGATGCTGGATGCTAAAATAGAAGTCGCCAAACGTAACGTTCAGTTAAACGACAGTACCCTGCGCATGATCAAGCTGCAATATGAAGCCGGAGAGATTACCGCCCTGGCGATCCAGCAAACACAATCGCAGCGTCTGCTCGCGGCTTCCCTCGTGCCCGAACTTGAAAAAGAAATTGTCATCCAGGAAAATGCACTTCAGACACTCACGGGAAAATTGCCCGACAGCATCAAAAGAGGTACTTCTTACGAACATCTCTTCGCGGAGAGCAAAGACATCTCGTTAGGTTCTCCGATCGAGATCGTCCGCAATAGACCTGATATCCGCTCATCTGAATTTCAATTGATGGCGGCCAATGCCAATGCCAACATCCAGCAAGCCATGCGGTATCCATCGTTAACTGTCGGCGGTGTTTTAGGTGTCAACAGCATGCTGCCCAAAAATTGGTTCAATATCCCTGGTGCATTGCTCGGTGGTATAACTGGCAATTTAACCACGCCTATTTTTAAAAACAAAACGTTGAAAACACAGTATGAGGTAGCTAAACTAGAACGTGATAAAGCCGAAATCCAGCTGCAGCAGAAAGTCGTCGAGGCTGTTGCCGAGGTATCCAATGCAGTGGTCACAGTCGACAAACAACGGGAACAGCTATCTTTGGCAAAAGAAAGAGTCGATAATGCGCATTTGGCAGTCAAGAATGCAGGCCTGCTCTTTAAAAGTGGATATGCAACTTATTTAGAGGTCATTACTGCACAGAGCAATGCCCTCAACAGTGATCTAGATCTTGTCGAGTTAAGACAGCAGCATTTAGATGCATTTGTGGATCTATACCGGGCACTCGGTGGAGGTTGGAGATAAGGATTTAAAACTTTATTTTTGCAGTATGACGCCAGAAGAATTACAACAGTATTTTCAATCCAAAGATTTGCCTGATACGCTAGAAATACAGCAAGACATGCAAGTATTCGACGTGCAGCGTTTCTTGCGCACTAGTTTTATCCACGTTGGATTATGGAAGAAAGATTTAAGCAAATGTCCATCCTGGATTAGACTATTGAAATTCAAGGATGCTTTAGAAAATAAAGAGGAAGCCTAACTGTTGTTAGGCTTCTTCTTTATTTTTATTTTTCTATGCCTTTGGAGCAAGGCGTTTCATTAATGAAGGCATCTGTTCCTTTGAAAAAATTTCCTCAGCTCCTGCATCTCGCAATTCCATCCGCTCATTTTCATCACTGCTCGATGTCAACCCGAAAATCCTAATAGATGGAAATCGTTCTTTCACAATTTTTGCCGTTTCTATTCCATTTAATACCGGCATATGCAGATCTAGTATGCATATTTCAGGAAGTTCATGCTCATTCTCACTGAGGTAATCGATTAAATCCCTGCCGTTAGAAGCACAATAAACCAAATCCAATAAATGCGATTGAGCCATAGCTCGCATCAACACATGATGAATCATCGCATCATCTGCGTAGACAACCGTACATTTATTTTTGGTATCCATTTGAGAAAGCTATCATTTACTAATTATAAAAACAATATTATATAAATATGTAATAAAATAAAAAATATAGAAAAAAGTTAGCAATAATAATGTTATTATACAAATTTTATTTCAAAATGTTCCATATTAACAATCCAACAAACTTTTAGTTTGATTTATACAATAAGAACATCATAGGTAGCAAACCTTTTCGCGTCAACTCCGCTAAAAAAGATTCGGTAAAGAGAAATGAAGACCGGTAGAATATCTTCTAAAAATCATCTTCAATAATTTCAGCAACTCTTCCAATTTGGCCGTCTGTCAACCTGACCTTAATCCCCCTCGAATGATAGGAGGATGATGTCAGCAGGTCCTTCACAATGCCTTCAGTTAGGTTCCCTGTACGCTGGTCCTTTTTTAAGATTATATTCACCAACATACCTGGCTTTACATCTGCTCTATTTCTTCCATCCATGGTCAAACTTAGATAAATTGTTTTTTAAATGCAATATAAAAAAGCAATTTATTGCTGGAAAAACCTTCGTCTTATATTTTGGAATAGGCACAATGAAAGCAAATGAAAGTCTGTAGCCTCGATGAATGCTACAAATCGAACGTTAAGCTATTCTACACAACGCCTACATACCATAAAAAATGGTCGGAATTTCTTCCGACCATGACTGGCTTTAAGCCCTTTTTTTTGGCATGTAAGTCATCAGCCTCGCGGCAAACTGACCAATTGAATTTATTTAAATAGCTTAAAAATATCGTTTCCAAAGATAAAGACCATTAAAGCCAAAAGGATGAAGAAACCGACCATTTGTGCTTTTTCCAGAAATTTCTCGCTCAATGGTTTACCTTGAATCATTTCAACCAATAAGAACAATACGTGACCGCCATCCAAAGCCGGAATAGGCAAGAGATTCATAAATGCCAATGCCATGGACAGCATCCCTACCAAAGACCAAAAACGGATCCAGTCTACTTCCGTACCAAATAAGGTAGCGATACCAATAGGACCTGATAATGCCTTATCTGCACGCACTTCTCCTTTGAAGATTTTGCCAAATCCTTTTGCGTTATCGGTAATCACCGTAAATGCTTTCTTTGCACCGATTGGAAATGCCTCCATCAAGGTATATTTCGTTGTGAAAGATTTGATGGAATAATCGCGATTAATGCCTATCCCGAGCATGGCATCTGCAGGCACATTCCCTTGCAACGAAACCTCAGCTCCTTTACGCCACACCTTAATTGCAACCGTTTTATTGATATTCGCTTTTATCTGTGCTCTAAATTGATCGAAGAAAGGCACTTGTACGTTGTTTACAGCAATAATGCTATCTCCTTTCGTAAAACCCATCTTGCTTGCCACAGATCCAGGCGATACTTCGGCAACACTTGTCGTTTTCACCCGTGGTTCAATAAACTTCTCACCTTTTTTGTCTGAGAGCGTATTCAATAAATCCGCAGGAACTTTGATATCTGTTGTAGCGCCATCCCGTTCAACGGCAAGGGTCACTCCCCCCATCAATACTTTAGAACTGATTAGCTCCGAATAATTTTCAACACGGTGACCATCAATTGAAATTACTTTATCTCCAGCTTTCAAGCCAATGGACTCCCCAATGGATCCCGGAACAATACCATTAACCATTTGATCCATTTTGATGTCGGTATTACCCATTTTAAAGGTTAGCATCCAAAAGACAACTACACCAACAACAATATTGACGATAATACCACCCAGCATCACAATCAAACGCTGCCACGCTGGTTTTGATCTAAATTCCCATGGTTGTGGCTCCCCTTTCAGCTGTTCGGTATCCATCGATTCATCGATCATACCTGCAATCTTCACATAACCACCTAAAGGCAACCAGCCAATACCATATTCACATCCTTTATAATTGAATTTAAATAATTTCACTCCCCATGCATCAAAGAACAGATAAAACTTTTCCACCTTGATACCAAATGCACGTGCTGCTAAGAAATGTCCTAACTCATGTAGAACAATTAAAATTGACAAGCCTAAAATCACTTGTCCGACCATAATTAAAACACCCATGTATGCTTTTTAAAATTTAATCTTTGATTATTTCCTTCGTTATTATTCTTGCGATACGATCCGTCTCCAGATAATCATCCAATGTCGGTGCCGCAATAAATTCTACTTGATCTAATGTCTGTTCAATGATATCACTCATTTCCAAAAAACCAACCTGATCTTTCAGAAAGGCCTCCACAACAACTTCATTGGCAGCATTCAGCACACAGCCTCTATTTCCCCCGGCACGTAGGCTCTCATAAGCAAGGGCCAAATTCCGGAACGTTTCCATGTCTGCTTTCTCAAAGCTAAGTGTTGGATAGTCCATGAAATTAAAACGCTCAAAACTATTTTCAAAACGTGCTGGATAAGTCAGTGCGTACTGGATCGGCAATTTCATATCAGGTACCCCCATTTGTGCCTTGATGGAACCATCCTGAAACTGAACCAAAGAATGGACGATAGATTGCGGATGGACAATAACATCAACCTGATTTACAGATAGATTGAAAAGCCATTTTGCTTCAATAACTTCGAGTCCTTTGTTCATCAAGGATGCCGAATCAATTGTTATTTTGGCACCCATCGACCAATTTGGATGTTTTAAAGCTTCAGCTTTGGTCACCTGTAGCAGATCAGCCCTCTTTTTACCACGAAAAGGTCCTCCTGAAGCCGTGACGTAAATTTTCTCGATCGGATTATGCTCCTCTCCAGCCAGACACTGAAAAATCGCCGAATGCTCCGAATCCACAGGAAGCATACGCACATTATATTCCTTCACCAAGGCCATAATCAATTCACCAGCCACAACCAGTGTTTCTTTATTCGCCAGGGCAATATCTTTTTTGGATTGAATGGCTTTAACCGTAGGTTTCAGTCCAGCCGATCCAACAATTGCATTCAACACCACATCAACTTCCTCGTACTGTACCACTTCGATCAGTCCGGCTTCACCAAAAAGAACGGTGATTCCCTGCCCTTGCAAAGCATCCTGTACATGGCTGTATTGAAGAGAATCTGTTACGACAACCGCCTTAGGCTTAAACTCCAAGGCCTGTTTAATCAATAATGCTGCATTGCTGCCACAGGTCAGAACGATTGCCTCAAATTTATTAGGAAAGGCTCTTATCACATCCAAGGCTTGTGTACCTATACTTCCCGTTGCCCCTAAAATGGCAATTCCTTTTTTACTCAAAACCTCTGCTATTAATTAAAATATATTATTTAAAATCTTAGGATCCTCTCCCCCGTGGTAATCCGCCATCATGGATCGGTAAGCGACCGAAACAACGATACAAGCCAGAGGTACCACCAAAAAAGAGCTCACGAGGTTCAAAATAATAAAAATTATGTAATATTCTAAATAATTAAAATACATCTGCAGTAACTGAAAAAAAGCAAATACAGCTAAAATCAATAACAGTTTGAATACATTTCCTTTTGTCAGTGCAAAACTGAAACGTAAAGATTTAAACGTTCCCGCGTGTTTATCGATAATGAAAAAGGGATAAAATGCCACTCGAATAATCAAGATGAAAGTCAATATTGCCGCGACAAACACGACAAACATTGTAAAGTTGCTCATCAGCTCCACACGATTATCACCATTCTCAAATAGATAAAGGAAGGGTAAAGAAACAGCTCCTAAAATCATCAGAAGTGCTATAGAAAGCACCATAATACTTAACATAGCGCCAAAAAAGCATACAAGTTCTTTTGAACTGGGAATACATTGGATGAGTTTCTTATCATGATTCCCGTCAATCAGACTTAAAATATACTTAAATAAAGTCATGTTCAATCCGAAATACATCACCATGAAAAAAAACGCCATAAAACTACTCAATACTACGTTGAAATCACTAATCGTGGTTGCGAGATAATTAGAAAGACCAGAGGTCACAAACAGCAAAAAACAAAGTCCGGCCACGGAAAAATAATGCCTTTTCAGCAACTCCAATGACTTATTAAAAACTTCATTAACGGCAAAAGTACTTTCCTTTAGGAATTGAATCATTTTTTCTTTGAATAAACTTCTACAAAGATGCCATATTTTTTAATTTTCAACAATTTACACGCCCATAAAAATCACTTTTTTTGTCATATTTAACATAAAAAAGCAGGTCTGGGAAAATCTTTTACCAGGAATAAATGAAAACAGGCCGAAAAATAAAAATCCCCTATCCAAGTGGATAAGGGATTCTTTATTTTGACCTTAATTACGCTTATTTAAATTCTTTAGGAAGTGGTTTCTCCAATAAGTATTGGTAGTAGAAACGTGCACGTTCATTGGAATCGTATTTACTTTTCGAACGCTCAAATCCATGTCGGCTGCCAGGATAGATCATCAGTTCAAAAGGAACACTTTTATCCGTCAATTTATCAACTAGCTGGATTGTATTCTGTAAATGTACGTTATCATCCATATCGCCATGCATGATACGCAATACACCCTTATAATTATTTGCATAGGTCAACACAGAGCCGGCTTTATAACCATCTGGATTATCTTGTGGTGTATCCATCCATCTTTCGGTATAATGACTGTCGTACAAGTCCCAGGAAGTTACCGGAGCACCGGCAATACCAAAATCGAATACATCAGCGGCCTTTGTCATCGCCAAACAAGTCATATACCCACCGTAGCTATGCCCGGTGATAAGTACTTTGTTTTTAGCGACCCAAGGTTGCGATTTTAACCACTTGACAATGGTTGAATAATCAATAATCTCCCAGTGACCAAGATTGCGGTGCATATAGGCAACCCCTTGTTTACCGAAATGTCCCGAAGCGCGGTGGTCAGCTGATACCTGAATAATACCTTCGTTTGCCCAATATTGGTTACCTGTTCCTTTCCAGGTATCTTTTACCGTTCCCGCATCAGGACCACCATAGATACTGAAAACAACAGGGTAAACTTTTGATTTATCGAAATTTGTAGGATAAGTAATTGTCAATGGAAGATCGAACAATCCATCATCTGATTTGATATGTAAGTATTCCGTCTTGCCATACGTATAGGAAGCAAAATCAGCCGCTTTACTGTCTGCTAACTGACGTACAACTTTACCCTGATTATCCAGCAATGCATATCGATCCGGTGTACTCACATTGGAGTATTTGGTAATAAAATATTTGCCATCAGGCGATACATTGACATCGTGCGAGTATTCACCGAAAGTCAGGCGTTTCATGTTTTTACCGGAATAATCGACACGGTATAGATCAAAACGTGCCGAGTTCTCTTTACGTGCAGTAAAATAGATCACCTTATTTTTTTCGTCGATCCGTTTTAATTCGGTCACCTGCCATTCACCGGAAGTGATGGGGTTCACTAAGGTTCCGTCCAATTTATAAAGGTAATAATGGGCCCAACCAGTTTTATCCGATTTTAAGATATAATATTTATTGTCAGCAAGATAGGTGATACGCTCATCGTGATCCAAATTGATCCATGAAGCCTGCCGCTCATCGTAGATTTCTTTTTTTGAACCAGAATTCGGATCCACTTGATAGAACTTCAGATTATTCTGATCCCTGTTCATCCATTGCACCATCACATTTTTACTATCAAAAGCCCAATAGGGTTGACCAAAATACTGATCGTCTTTTTCATTAAAATCAGCCCAGGTAACTTTTCCGCCATCAAGATGAACTATGCCAACTTTAACTTCCGGATTTGGGTCACCCGCTTTGGGGTATCTGGTTTCTTCCAGATAACCATGCTGACCTTTGGAAGAATAAATCGGAAACATAGGAACTTTGGTATCATCGAAACGCATGAAGGCGATTTTACGACTGTCCGGAGACCACCAAAAAGCTTTGTATTTTGTCGGACGGCCAAGAATCTCCTCATAATATACCCAAGATGACCAGCCGTTGTAAATCACATCAGTGCCATCATTTGTATACTGCTTTTCCATTCCCGAAGTCACATCGACACTGTACAGATTGCTTTTACGTGTAAAAGCAACATATTTACCGTCGGGAGATAAGGTCGGATTCTGTTCGGCGACATCAGGCGAATTGGTGAGCTTTTTCGCGACACCATCACTACTTTTTAGGAAGATATCGTTATTCTCAACATAGACAACTGTTCCTTCTTTGGCAGGAACAGTATAAACACTTCTGTTGCCCGATTTAATATTGACCTGATACAAACGACCATCGTTCACATCATTCTCCAGGTAAGCTGTCCCATCTGCCCATCCAGGATACTGATTAGTACGAACCGTCAAAGATTGCTTTTGCCCCCATGACTGCGCAAAATCCAACTTTTTCTGTGCGAAAGCAACGTCATGCACAAAAAAAACGATAGACGCACCTAAGAGTACTCTTGATACCTTATTCATTAATTTTTGGATATGTTTATTAATTATTTTGGCTAAGATAAAGAATTGTGGCAAATAACGACGATTTTGCCTGTAACAAGCTTAATTCAGATTGCGCGTTTCATACGGCTTAGCAAAGACTTGATTAAAACGGCTTAGCAAAGACTTAATTAAACTGGATGATTCCTGGCTAAAGTCGATCCTCGAAAAGTGCAAGCTGTATACCTTCCTTTGGAAAATCGCCTTCTTCCACAAAATTTGATATCGAAACCCCCAGCAACCTCACTTTGTTCACCAGCTCAACCTTGCTCAACAAACTATGGGCAGTGGCGTAAATTTTGTCTTCCGAATCAAAACTATTTTCTAGGGTTATACTCCGTGTCAATTGAACAAAATCGGCATATTTAATTTTTAAGGTTAAGGTTCGCCCAGAGATTTCCTTTTTCCCGATGCGTGTCCACAACTGTTTGCAGAGCCGTTGCAAAATGGTATTTAATTCTTCAAATGCTTCTACATCCTCGCCAAAAGTATCCTCAATACCGACCGATTTACTGCTGCGATTAGGAACAACAGGACGGTCGTCGATCCCGCGTACGATACGGTAAAAAAAATGCCCGGTCTTTCCAAACCAACGTACGAGGTCCTCTTCACGCTGTTTTTTTAAATCAAGCCCAGTAAACAGTCCCAGTTCATGCATTTTTTTTGCCGTCACCTTACCTACCCCAAAAAACTTATCCACGGGCAATGACTCCATAAACTTGACAATTTTAGAAGGACCTATAAATGTTAAGCCGTTGGGTTTGTCCATATCCGAAGCAATCTTTGCGACAAATTTATTGACGGAAACGCCAGCGGAGACGGTCAGATTCAGTTCCTCTTTAATAGCCTCTTTAATAGCTTTAGCAATAGCAATAGCCGAACCAATACCCTGCTTGTCTATGGTCACATCCAAAAAAGCTTCATCCAGAGAAAGCGGTTCAATTAAGTCGGTATAACGGAGAAAAATCTCCCGAATTTGATACGAAACCTGCCGATAAACATCAAAGCGAGGATAGGTAAAGATAATATGGGGACACAACTGAAGGGCCTTTCGGGAGCTCATAGCAGATTTGACGCCAAACTTTCGTGCTTCGTAACTGGCTGTTGCAACCACTCCCCTTCCATCCGGTGAACCACCTACGGCAATTGCCTTCCCCCGATATTCGGGAAAATCACGCTGATCTACAGATGCATAAAATGCATCCATATCCAAATGAATAATCTTGCGATGTACCTGTTCGGGATCCATGATCCAAATTTACAAAAATTAGCATTATAGACTAAAAAAACCGAAAAATAACTAATAGAATTAGCAACAGACCATCACGTGGCAAACCGCATGCTAGCCAACCCGCTATCGACGTATAATCCATTCGTTATTATGCTGTTAATTTTTTATCTTTAGGTGAAACTATAGACGGAACAAACAATCATGTCGCCCTCTGTTAGTCTCATCAACAATAATACAAAGACTTAATATTTATGCATTATGGAAAATTTGCCAGAACAAAAAAAGAAAAGATCGGGGTTTAAAAAGTTTTTACTCTTCCTGATACTTTTTCTGCTTGTCGGAGGTGGCTCCTATGGCTACTGGAAGTATTATTATGTATTCGGTGAAGGTGTAAAGTCCGGTTATCTTAATTATGCAGTAAAAAAGGGCAATATTTTTAAAACCTACGAAGGCAAACTTATTCAGGAAGGATTTGGAAGCATCAAAACAGGCGGAATAGCCAGCAATCAATTTGAATTTTCTATTGAAGATGATTCCATATTCCGACAATTGGAGCTCAACAGCGGAAAATATTTCGATCTCCGTTACAAAGAATATCATGGAGTGCTTCCATGGCGCGGAAATACAGTCTATATTGTAGACAAAATTGTCAATATGAAATAGAAAACTCCGCTGTGCCTATCAGCGGAGTTTCCAAGATCAGTCTGAGTACCTTACTGTAGATATTTGTCTAAGTGACTAGTTCCATTCATCGATACATAGCTTTCATGAAGCATTGTTTTCGAGATAGTCTAGTTGATATGTTTATTCGGAAAGCACATCGCGAACGATCAATTTCTCCTTAAAATAACTTTTCAAAATAGTTCCGTCACCATGCAGCGTCCAAACCTCTTTGGGATTTACCATTTTGATATATTGAAGGATATCATTCCAGTCCACATGATCTGAAATATACAATTCGATATCATTCTGTGCCTGCAGACGTTTCCAGCCGGAGGCAAATGCACGCAATACTTTAGTTGCCCTGAAATAGCTGTTAAAGGTCATTGGTGGTACCAAATAAACTTTATTCTGTTCGCCTTGTTTCATTTCTTTTCTGTTGTAGGGCTCATAGCACAATTTCTTTAGTCCGTGCTGATCGTAAAGTCGATGGTACGGCAGTATACCGCTATGCACGAGCACCTTTCTATCCGGACAATACCTGTTGATCAAATCGGTGATCCGCTGTGCCTTCCCTAGCACATATGTACCCAACAGGATATTGCTCGCATGTCCATCAAGTTTTTTTATCTCCCCGACAGGATCAGGGTGAATAATTTCAGGATTTGCAAATGTACTTTCGGTAATGAGCACATCGGCCTGTCGCATTTCGATTAGTTCACATGTATCATCGGACTGCAACTTATAGTCGCCAGTATACAAGTATCGTACTCCCTGGTACTCCATGAGAATCTGTGCCGAACCAAGAATATGGCCTGCCGGCAAAAATGTAATTTCGACAGCGCCTATTTTAAAAGGGCTATTGAACAGCTTTACTTGATACGAATCTTTGCGATTTTGTTTATAACGATACGTCATAAACAGTGAAGTTGCCTGCGTGGCGTACACGTAATCATGGCCCGAGCTGGCATGGTCGCCATGGGCATGTGATACAACATTATGTGCCACTGGGTTACTGGCATCAATAAAAAAATCACCATAACGGCAATAATAACCCGCTGGTTTTCTGACCAGGAAGTCAGCTAATATGATCGACATAGTTTTATTTTAGAAATTTTTGGTGTAAAGTCCACACCTGCGGCAATAACGGAGTGGTTCCATCATTGATGATGATGAAATCGGCCATTCTTATTTTTTCTTCATCCGTTAGCTGCTTACTGATACGCTCCATGACCTGTTCTTCGGTTACCCCATCCCGTTCCATCACCCGTTCAACACGTACGGATAAAGGGGCGGTGACCAATATGGTATAATCAAGATCTTTATAGGAACCACTTTCAAAAAGGAGAGCCGCTTCTTTGAGCGAATAACGTGCCTTTTGTTGTTCCGCCCAATCTTTGGCCGCCTGAATGACAATGGGGTGTACAATACCATTCACAAGCTCGAGTTTTTCTTTATCGGAAAATATCTGCTGCGCCAAAAAAGCGCGATCCAGCATACCATCCTTATAGGTTGCTTTACCGAAAGCAGCTATCAAATTTTCCCTGATCCGCAAATCCGTATTCATCAGTTTCTTGGCTTCATCATCGGCATTGTAAACAGGTACGGCCAAAGCTTTAAAAAGCTGACAGATAAATGTTTTACCGGATCCTATTCCACCTGTTATTCCAATCTTCATTAAAAAATCGTTATTTACGTACAAAAAAGTCCACGTTCTGCGGCACAACGCTGATTACCTTACAATAGTCGGGCACTTTAGTTAGCAAAATGGGTAGGTATTGCACCTCATTTTTCTCCCAATCGGACAAATCCACCACAGCTTCAAAATCCCGCGAGGTATAACTATTGTAATCTTTTACGGACATTAACACCGTCACGACAACTTTACTCGGACTGAGCCTCACAGAACTATAATGCTGGCCATTTTCAACCTTTACTGGTAATTCAATCACTTTTTCCGTTAGTTCGCCTACCGGCATCAATACTTCGACCGATGTGGGATAGACATTAATATTTGCTTTTTGGTTGCGGGCAAGATTTGCTACGGTCCGGACGTCGGTTTCCACTTCTTTTCCCCTAACGGTATCAGTCTCCCAGTATTCAATCGCCGAAACATCCTCATAGGGACCGGTAATCGTCACATAAGCAGGTGTAACTTTGGTATCCGCGATAACACCATAACCACGCTTAAAACCAATGTTTGCCAGAGGTTTGACAGGTACCTTGCGCTGGGTCTGTTTGGAAAAGTCAAAAAACAAGGTATCTGGACTGACAGCGACTACGCGCTGTTCATGCGGAAACTGCCGGTTGATAAAGCCCAATTGATTGGAAAAGACAATCCAGTCTTTGGTTTTTAAAGAGCTCAGGTCCACCTGTACTTTCGGCGTTTCCAGAGCGGCTTTTGAAAACAAGAATTGCCACCCCGTCATTTCGAGCTTCACCTTTACCGTATCAGACTGCTGCGGATGAAATGCCCGTTTTTCAGGAAGATTGACATATTCAATTGCTGCCTTGACGGACACAGTATATTGGTTGGAGATCGAAAACAATAACCAAGCTAACAACGAAATTCCAACACAACGCACGAAGACATTCATCTTCCGTCGTTGAGTCTTATTTATCCGAACTGCATTCGCCATGATACAAACTTAATCAATTTGAGTAAAAATCAGCGTTCTTATCTGCATTTCATCTTAAAGAAGCTAATATTTCCATTGCATTTTTCTCTTTTGCAGCCAAGGTTTTAAATATTTCCGATGCTAGCTGGACATCATCTAAATTAGCGTTTTGGCTTATACTATTAAACAATTTCGACAGAGATGTCCATAATGATGCAATCTGTACAAACTCTTGGTAAGCGAGACCTAGTTGTTCTATTCCGAGCAGATGATGGCTTTCCAGTAAAAAATCTCGATACAGGTTTCGAAACAACGCAGCTCCAGTACCTGCTTTTTCCATCAAATTTGCGGCCATTTTAAATTCACTTTCTATGTATTTACTCGTGTTGTACCATTTGATCACTTCTTCGCTCGCTCGCAGAATTCCTTTATAAGCAATATTTCGAATAGCCGGGTTTAGATATTCTTGCGCATTATTTGTAATTGTTTTAAGCCGGCTTTCTTCAGGTCAATGTCTGTCTCACAACGGCCTATTGTGTAATACAGATTTTTTGGAGGATATGGGGCCCTTTTCCGCTCTGGCTAAGGCTAAACTCTCAAGAGATGTACGTACCCTTCCACCTTGCTGTCTCGTATCCACCAAGTAGGCGTAATAATCATCATACCCATAAATGGCTACATAATGACCTGCAAAATGAAATGGATTGGTAAAATATTCCAGGTGATAGGCATCGAGTTTCAGTCCAACGGGCCGCCCAGCATCCAAGAGCTGTTTCACATTTTGCCAGGCTTTGGCTTTGGAAGGGGGTTCATGAACGCTGAGCTGAAGACCGAACTTTGAGCAAATATGCCGCGTCAGTAAATCCGTTTTGATCCTTCCGCCCAAAAATGGAAAATCCATGGTTCTCATATTCCAATAAATAAAACTAAGGCCTTCCCCCAATCCAAAAACCATCGGTTCCGAAAGCTCAATACCGATATGCGCCAATAAGGTGCCTGTTGCTGTTGTTTCGCAATGCTGTCCAACAAAGGGTTTAAAATTGTTCATAGAATTCTTTTTTCCAAAGTTAAAAGCTTAATTGACAGCTCGGTGTCAGCAGGAAAAGAGAGGCTAATCGATATTTCTTGCTATTCTGCCTTTTGTTACAAAGATATAGCTCCTTCCCTTTTTCTCTTTTTATTTTTTGGAGCGGCAAGCGAGGATCAGGTGGTAATCAAATTCGATTTTTTTACAGTGCTTGTTCAGTGCTTGTTCAGTGATCATTCAGTGCTTGCTCAGTGGAGACTGAATAAATAATGACTAACCACTGTCTAAATATAGATTAAAGATTGTGGTTAGGTATAACTTGGTATTAGGATGTTTCCATTTTAATGCTTATCTTAATTATCTGTAACATAATCAATAAATTATGGCAATCATCAAAAATGGCGTTAATGGAACCGTTTCCGGGAAAGCAGGTTCTGTTGTGTTTGTGTCTACTAAAACAGGAAATTATGTACGTTCTCTCCCTCGCGTTAAAAAACGGGAGCCCAGTCCAGAACAGCTGCTCAGTAGAACGCGTTTCAAAACTGTGAGGTCACATATCACCTTTTTAAATCCGATCATCAAGCTAGGCTATAAGGCATACAGTTATCCTAAACGGGCCTATGATGTCGCGATGTCTTATAATTTGAACGAAGCGCTCATTCAGGAGGGGGACGGTTTTGTGGTTGACTGGCAGAAATTTATGATTGCCAAAGGAAGTCCCAATCCCATCACTTCCTACACGATGGATTTCGATCAGGAGAACCAAATGCTTCAGGTTACTTGGGAATACGATGCTTATTTGGAGAAGAAGTTTGACACGGGGACTTATGATTCATTCTTAATCCTGTATAGTGCGGCGGATCATAAGGCTGCATATCCCCTTTTGGAAAATGACTCGAAAGGAAAATTAATATCTGGCAAACAAGATGTTCATATTCCGGCACATAAAAAGGAAGTAACTTATGAAGTGTTTATCTTTTTTTCGGAGCGCTATGGTGAAGATAATACAGACAGTTTGCATCTGGGTACGATAAAGGTTTGATCAGTGCAGTGCATAAAAAAAGCCAGTTTTCTACAAAAACTGGCTTTCATTTCTTTCGAGAAAAAGCTTATGAAGTACTTTTCTCAGTTGCATTCGCAGCTTTTGAAGCATCTAAAGCGATTGCTGATTTGTCGAAACGGATTCTGACGCCTGAACCTACATCCACTAAGAAAGTCGTGTCTGATACTTCTACAATGCGTCCGTGAATACCAGCTGTCGTAACAACTTTAGAATTTACGCCAAGTTCTTCAATATATTTTTTGTGATCTTTTTGTTTCTTCATCTGCGGTCTGATCATGAAGAAATAAAATACCACGATAATCAAAACCATTGGTAAAAAACTCATCATATTGCCACCCGCTGCTTGTAATAATACTGTGTTCATCTTCTATTGTATCGTTTAATAATTTGTTATTTTGCTAATACTTCGCCTTTCAACTGCACTGTTGTCAAACCATTGGCAGCATTCGATTGGATCGTTATGATCTTCTGCTGTTTGCCGACTTGTCCTTCGCTGTTAAAGGTAACATGGATCTCCGATTTCCCTCCCGGCAAAATAGGGCTTTTCGAAAATTCAGGTTGTGTACAACCACATGAAGCAGTCACTTTCGAGATAATGACAGGTGCATCTCCCGAATTTTTCAGCACAAAAGTGTGTTTTACCTGCGCGCCTTCCTTTACCTGACCGAAATCAAATGCAGACTCCTCAAATTCTACTTTTCCCAATTGTGCTGCCGCCTTAGAAAGACTGTCTGCAGCTGCTGTTTCAGTCGCTGTCTTCGCTCCCTCTTCTTTTCCCTTCTGTGCATTTCCACAAGAAAAGAAAAATACTGCCGACAAAGCTAAAACCGAATATTTGCCAAAGTTTTTCATTCGTATAAATTATTTATCAGAGTTGATGTTAATCTCTTAAACCACGACCCGCCTTCTGGATTCTTCCCTGTTGATTCAAGTCGTTTAATATTTTATCCAAGATACCATTAATAAATGTATTACTTTTCAATGTACTGAATACCTTAGAAATTTCAATATACTCATTTATTGTCACTTTCACAGGGATAGATGGAAAATTAACCAATTCACATATGGCCATACGCATCAATAAAGTATCCATTAATGCAATACGGTCTGACTCCCAGTTCTTCGTTTTCTCAGAGATAAGCTTCTGATATTCATTTGTATTACGAATTGTTTTACCCAACAATGCAATGATATATTCGCTATCGTCATTCCAGTTTTGCGTAATCTCCGCAAGTTTATTTTTTCGCGGATCTTCGGAACTAAAATTCTTAAAGGTCTTCGCAATCAACGCTTGTAATACTTCTTTATCAACTGGCCAGTTGATGAATTTCTCTTCAAACACCTGCTCAATAACCGGCGATTTCAAGATGATCTTTTTAAAGATATGCTTGATGATATCTTTTTCCGTACCGATCGAACGGTCTTCTTGCTGCAAATATTCCAAATAAGCCTCAGAATCCTTTAGCTGTAAAAATACGGTACGTACGATCTCCGGATCAAAGCTCCAGGAAATCTTATACTTTTTGACACCTTCTCCATATTGTGGATTTTGTCTCAATGACTCAATAAAAGTGTTTGTACTTAACTTGGTCGTTAAAGACAAGTCTTTTTCAGTAGGCAAGAACTTATTGGCTCTACCTTCTGCATCTATTAAGACATAATCGGATACCTCATCTAATAGATTCAGTGTCCACATATACATCTCATAGACTTCATCCACATTTTTTAATAGTGCTTTTTCAAATGTTTTGATGTCTTTGTCTTCCGAAAGACTGTACGCATAAAGCGTTTGCACTACTTTTACCCTCAGGTGTCTCCTGTTTAACATAGTAATTTTAAAGAACGATTTTTTATAAAATAATAAATAAGAACGATTTCGGGATGAAGACTATCTCTTGATTTTTTTAATATCCTGGATACGTTTCTCCGCGATGCGATTAGCCGCTTCAAAAGTAGATATATTCTCTTCTTTTGATTTTTTCAATACGTCTCTAGTCGCATTATAAATATTTTTGATCACAAATTCAGTGTGATCTACACCATAATTCTGAATCTCTGAGTAACAGCTGATCAATGCACCGGCGTTGATCAAGTAATCAGGCGCGTATAATATTCCTCTTTCATGAAGAATTGAACTTGTGACAAGTTCATCTTTCAATTGATTATTAGCCGAACCAGCAATAATTTTGCATTGCATTTTCTGTGCTGATTCTGGATTGACCGTACCGCCCAATGCACAAGGAGAATATACATCAAATTCGTGATCAAATACTTCACTGTAAGGGATTGGCTCCGCTTTGTATTTGGCTGCTACTTTCAACATTTTTTCTTCGGTAATGTCACTGACATAAACACGTGCATTCTCTTCGCGCAACATAGCGATCAAACGCTCACCTACGCCACCTACACCATGTACAATAACTTTTTTACCAGCAACACTTTCCGATCCGTACAACTCCTTTAAGCAAGCTTTTATACCAAAATATACACCTTGAGCTGCGAAGATTGAAGGATCGCCAACACCGCTTCCATGAATTGCTTTTGGTAAACCCGCAACATGGTCGGTCTCTGTATAAATATGTTCTAAATCACGCTGTGTAGTACCCACGTCCAATGAAGCGATGAAATTACCATTCAACCCTTCAATAAACTGACCCAAACGGCGCAATAAAACCTCCGATTTGTCTAAACGGCTATTACCGATGATAACAGCACTTCCACCGCCTAAATTCAATCCAGTAATGGCAGATTTATAAGTAATTGCCTTGGATAAACGTAAAGCATCCTCAATAGCTTCTTCTGTCGTTTCGTATGGTAACATACGAACCCCGCCTATTGCAGGACCCAAGGTTGTATCATGGATCGCAACAATAGCTTTCAAGCCCACTAATTCATCGTTACAGAAAAATAAGTTTTGATGGCCAGACTGGCTCATCAATTCAAAAATAGAATTTTGAGATGTTGACATAAAATGTACTACTCTAATTTGTTTTAATTTTTTAAGGTACTTGATGCAAAAGTAGGAAAATTATTCGTTGTGCATAACAACTTTTTTTATCCAAGACTTAACATTTGATTTCCGAATGACAGTAAAATCACGCAAATCCTAGCGCATTTTGATGAATTAGTCCTACTTTTGTATTCGTAATATGAAGGATCTCGCCTACTTAAATAAGTACTTTTATAAATACCGCTGGAAACTGGTTCCGGGGGTTATATTTGTTATCATCTCAAACTATTTCGGAGTATTGCCGGCAAAGGTGATCCGCGAAGCATTTGACCTGGTACAGGAAAACATCTATCTATACCGTCTGTTTGATGGGTTCGACAGACAGGAACTCATCTATCAGGTATTCGGAACGAGCCTATTATTTTTCGGTTTCGTCGTGCTCCTGCTTTCGTTGCTCCGGGGTATTTTCTTATTCTTTATGCGTCAGACGATCATTTTAACTTCGCGCTATATTGAGTATGACCTCAAGAATGAGATCTACAACCACTATCAGGAATTAAATTTCGGTTTCTTCCGAAAAAATAATACTGGAGATCTCATGAGCCGTGCCACTGAGGATGTCAATCAGGTACGTAATTACCTGGGGCCAGCCATCATGTACGCCATCAATACTGTTGTCTTATCCATTATGGTCATCTACGCCATGTATAGCGTCAATGGCAGATTGGCAACTTATGCTTTAGCGCCTATCCCAGTCCTGTCGATTATTATTTTATTTGTCAATAAAATCATTAATAAACGTAGTTTAAAAATACAGAAACAACTGGCCAACCTCTCTTCTTTCGTGCAGGAAACTTTTGCTGGTATCCGTGTCATCAAGACCTATACCAGAGAACATAATAAAATGCAGGAATTCGAAAAGGAAAGTACAATTTACCGCAATACTGCCCTTGACCTCGTTAAAGTACAGGCTGTTTTCTTCCCGCTTATTCTATTGCTTATTGGTCTCAGTACAGTAATTACCATCTATATTGGTGGAATTGAAGTTGCTAAAGGAACGGTGACTGCTGGAAATATCGCTGAATTTATTATCTACGTCAACCAGTTGACCTTCCCTGCCATGTCCCTGGCTTGGGTAACTTCGTTAGTACAACGTGCTGCAGCCTCTCAAAAGCGCATCAACGAATTTCTCCAGACGGAATCGCCGATTGTTAATGGAAAGGCAACGAAAGAACTCGCTGGTGAGATCAGGGTCGATGGAATCTCATTTACTTATCCGGAAACAGGTATTCAAGCGATTAAAAATATATCTTTCCAGATTCCCGTGGGAAAAACGCTGGCTATTATCGGAAAAACAGGATCCGGAAAATCGACCTTGGCCAACCTACTTCTTCGGATGTATGATATCGATAAAGGAAGTATATATTATGATAATTTAGAAATCAAGGATCTTGATTTCAAGAGCTTACGCCAGCAAATCGGATTTGTTCCACAAGATGTTTTCTTATTTTCGGATACCATTGCCAATAATATAGGCTTTGGCTTAGATCATTTTACACAGGAACAAGTGGAACAGGCTGCTAAGGACGCTGCTGTATACGACAATATTATTGCCTTTGAAGATGGTTTTGAGACTGCCGTTGGAGAACGTGGTATTACCCTCTCTGGTGGACAAAAACAACGGGTGTCTATCGCTCGCGCATTGATTAAGGAACCCAAAGTATTGATTTTTGACGACTGTCTTTCAGCCGTGGATACAAAAACGGAAGAAACAATTCTCCGTTCGCTAAGCCGCATCATGAAAGGCAAGACCTGTATCTTTATTGCCCACCGTATTTCGACAATCAAAAATGCAGACCATATCCTTGTGATGGATCAAGGAGAAATTGTGGAGCAGGGTACTCATAGTGAACTGATGGAGAAAAGAGGTGAATACTTTGAGCTTCATGAAAAGCAATTGCTGGAAAGTGTCGAGGGATAATTTAAATATCCCTGAATTCAGCTAAAGGATCTAAGGGATATCTCTTCTAAATTTGTCTTAAATATTTAAGTCAAACATTTTACATTAAAGGATCATGGAGAGAAGCCCTATTCAGAAGGTAACGTCAAATGACGGAAAAACAATTGCTATTATTTCTTACTTAACCATCATTGGCCTTATTGCAGCCATTGTGATGAACAACAAGGAAAAAACCGCTCTAGGGCAATTCCATATCAGACAAAGTATAGGTATTTCGGTAACGGGGCTAATCCTGGGTCTATTACGTTTTGTTCCGGGTATTGGTGGAATTGCCATTAGCATCGTCGGATTACTCCTACTGATTGCATTAGTTCTAGGATTGATGGCAGCATTTTCAGGAGAACAAAAACCACTCCCTTTTATCGGCGAAAAATACCAGGAATGGTTCAATATGATATAATAAGTATTTCCTATCATGGAGCATCTGCCCATCAAAGATGCTCCATGCTTTAGTTTATTCGGAACTGGTCACCGTAATTAACTGAACGAACCTGGTTGAATTACTGTCCTGAATGTGCCACTTTCTCTTCTTTAAAAAATACAGCAAATAACAGAAGGCAAAAACAGGAAATACCTGCAGGGATAAACCAAAGATATTCCCAAAACTGCGCAGCATAAGCTGTTTTTAGATAGTCTGAAACAGCGCCAGCAACCCAAAATCCGATCAGCATCCCGACGCCATACATCGCAATGGTAATAAGCCCCTGTGCAGAAGCTTTGTATTTTTCACCAGCAATCCTATCTGTATAGATCTGGCCGACAACAAACATAAAATCATAGCAGATACCATGCAATAAAATACCGAATACAAGTAGAAATGCTCTTTCCTGACCGTCGCCATAAGCGAAAAACAAATAGCGGAGTGCCCAGGCTGCAATCCCCAATAAAATCATCTTTTTATACCCCAAACGTCTAAAGAAAAAGGGAATCAACAACAGGCAGATGGCTTCGGAAAATTGCCCCAATGCCATTTTTGCTGTAGGATTCGGTATTCCGGCGTTGACCAAAAATGGATTGGCATTTTGATAATAGAACGAAATAGGAATACAGATTACAATTGCTGTTACAAAAAAAATCAGAAAACTCCGCTGTTTTAAAAGTTTCAATGCATCCAAACCTATCGCCTTTCCAAAATCAAACTTTTCATCCCTGAGTTTCACCTGTGGTGGTGTTTTTGGCAGGGCCAAACTAAAGAATGCCAGTAACAACGAACAAACCGCGCCCATAATAAAGGTATTGTGCAAGGCACCTGCCTGAATCGATTCGGGCGCATCCCAGCGAAACAAATAACTGATGACAAGTCCCGAACAGATCCAACCGATCGTTCCCCATACGCGTACGCCGGGAAAATACGTCTTCGCATCTTCAACATGTCGAAATGCAATCCCATTGGATAAGGAGAGCGAAGACATATAAGCCATGAAATAGACAAATACATAGGGATAAAAATGTGTCGCATCCGGTGCGAGCGACATACCATAAAGCAATGCTGCTCCAATAAGATGTAGAACAGACAGTACACGTTCGGCATTAAAGTATCTGTCAGCGACAAATCCTACGAAAAAAGGTGCAAATACAGCACCAAGCGACTGTGTAGAAAAAATATTCGCTACTTCCATTCCCGAAGCATTGAGCGACTTCATGAGGTATGTTCCTAAAGTAACAAACCAAGCCCCTTTGATAAAATACTCTAAAAACATCATTAGGGACAATTGCACGCGTAATACTGGTCTCATCTCTTCATTCGTGTTGGAGGTGTTTGTTTTGATTCGTTTAATCGGCTTCGCTATTGTAAGTGACTGCTCTCAAGACATGCTATCATCTTGGTAGGTTATTGGTTTATCCGTGTTCATATATGTCTCCATTTCTTTTCTTAAGATTCGATTTCTTTTCTTAAAATTCGGGCAATGCATTTCGCATAAAATTAAGCCAGTTCTTGCTAGCAATCTTTTCAAGGTCGGTCTTATCATACCCTCTTTTTGACAGGATACCAAAGACTTTTTGGATATCGGCAATAGTTTCCAGATCATAGGGGCACTGCTCCCGCCCAAACGCCCCATCTAAATCACTTCCCACACCGACGTGGTCAACATTTCCAGCCAATTGGCAAATATGATCAATATTGTTAGCCATAATTTCCATCGAGCAATTACTTGTTTTAGGATCGGACTTGCCACGTATCCAATTCGGCACCATCATCCAGGCATCGAGCGCAACACCGATAACCGCCTTTTTCTCGACAAGTGCCTTAATCATCTCGTCACTAAACTGCCTATTGTGGTCGACAAACTTACGGCAATTATTATGGCTGGCCCAAATCGCCCCGTTATAACGTTGTACAGCATCCCAGAAGGCATCATCATTCAGATGCGTTGCGTCCAATATCATCCCCAACCGTTCCATTTCCTGTAATAACTTTATTCCGTCTTCATTTAACTTACCTGAGGAATCTGTTCCATTGGCGTACCTACCAGGGCCGTAATGTGCTGGACCAATAGCCCTTAGGCCATAATTATAGGCTGTTTCAAGATAACTGATATCCACCAGAGAATCTGCTCCCTCCAAACTCAGCATATATCCAATGGGCTTATCTGCATGATCACTGCCGTCGGACCAAAGCGACAGGTGCTGGTCCAGATCGGTCTTCGTGCGAATCATTTTTAGCTGACCGTCGGCTTCCATCGCCTTATACCATGCAAGCTGCCCCTGTGTCTGTGCCCAGGCCTGTTCCGGGGAGTACCAGCCTGGTAAAGAACTTTCGGGTTTTACGAATCGAGCGATTTGTGTAGCAACAACCAAACCAATATGCCCACGGCGCAGTTCATCAAAAGTAACTGTTGCTTTACCCCGATCGGGCTTATCAGCCATTCCCTTTTCCCGCCGGTTCAGTTCAACAATCGGCAGTCGAAGATCCCGATTCCATTCCATGGCATTCATGCTTAAATCGAGATGTGCATCTACCAAAAATGGTATTTCAAATTCGTACATATCAATAATTTATTTTTTTATTCCGCGCATAAACGGTCCAGGTTTGGTCTACCTGCCGCCCATTAACAACTTGAAGTTCGCCATAGCAAGCTACAGTAGGGCAAATATGCCGCGGTACCGTATACAATGCTTCTCCAATATTAAATTGCGCACTATCTGTCACCTCCACGACCAAATGCTCTTCACTTTGCATTTTTATCTCGCCAATACGCGGATCGAAAAACTTGACACGCGGCTGTGGCGATTCACATGCAACCGATTTATACCCCAAGTCCAAACAGAGGTGCCTGTGATCTACAATAGAAACGACACGCGTCAGAAGTACCGCTGCTAGCATAAAATCCTGTTCTGCGTAATTTTCGGCATAGCCGAAATCCCAAAACACAAACGTTCCGGGGCTGCATTCTACATCGCTGCGTTCGGCGTGAAAAGGGAAACTTGGTGAACCACCAATCACTTTGGTCAAAGGTTTAGATGTGGACACCTGCGCCATCAGGTAAGCGGTTTCGAGTATACCATATGAATGTTGGGACTGCTTTTCGCGAAGTTTATAATCCTTATCATGAATATGACCGTCATAGCCATGCACACCAATCAGCTGAATGCCATCCAAAAGATGGATCTCCATGGTGAGACGTTCGATTCCCTCCAAAGGTACTCCAGTACGTCCCATTCCAATATTGACATCGAGGTAAACATCGGCGCAAATACCTTTAGCCAGACTGCGCTTTGAAATCTCCTGCGCGGCAGCGATATGATCCACAAGACAGGAAAAATGTGTCCCCGGAAATGCCACTATAAGATCCAAAAAGCGATCTATCTTTGGTCCTACCGGTTGGTATGCCAACAAAACATCCTTCGCCCCGATAACACCCAATAGTTCAGCTTCCGCAATCGTTGCACATTTAAACTTCTTGATCCCCCTATTGATCATCAACTGGCATACTTCACGGCATTTATTCGTTTTGATATGCGGCCGCAATCTATCGACCTGTCCATGCACAAAATGCAAAGCACGGTCTATATTCTTGACAATGCGATCAGGATACACCAGCAGAGCCGGTGAATCGACCTGATCAATATTGTGTATGTGACACCAAGTTTCCATACCATTCGAATTAATATAACTCAAATAATGCTTCGATTTCTACGGGAATATTATCTGGCAGCGAACCGAACCCAACAGCGCTCCGTGTTCCGATACCATTTTCTTCGCCCCAGACCGCAGCAAATAGCTCACTACATCCGTTGATTACACCCGGATGATAAAGAAAATCCGAGGTACAGTTGACCATTCCCAATACCTTAATGACACGTTTGATCTTATTCAATGATCCCAGATTGGTTTTAATAGTCGACAACATCGTCAGACCAACCTGTCTTGCGGCAAGTTTGCCTTCCTCAGGACTGATATCACTTCCAATCCGGCCGATAATCAGTGTGGCATCATCTTGTACAGGACCATGACCGGAAAGATAAAGGTACTTTCCATCAATAACGTATGGTTTATAAACACCTTTTGGCGCCGGTGCCGGAGGTAGTGTCAAACCTAATTTTTCGAATTGTTCATCTGCGTTGTACATCTTTAAAGATTTTAAAGTTTAAAATAATAGCTAATATAAAATTAATTGCAATAGCAAAACAGCAAGCAGTCCAACGATGGAAACAATTGCCTCCATTATCGACCAGGAAAAGAGCGTAGCTTTCACGCTAAGGCCAAAGTATTCCTTAAACAACCAGAATCCAGTATCATTCACATGTGAAAACATCAGACTGCCAGCACCTATTGCCAATACCATGAGATTGGGATCTACTTTTCCGCCAGTAACAATAGGCAGCAGAACGCCGGCGGCTGTCAGGGCCGCTACTGTGGCCGAACCGACACAGCCCCTGATCACGGCTGTAATCAGCCAGGCTAACAATAAAGGTGAAATGGGAAGCTGCTGCAGCGTATTGGCCAGCATCAGGCTGACACCACTGTCCTCCATCACTTGTTTAAAAATTCCCGAACCGGCAATAATCAATAGAATCATGGCAATATCTTTCACTGCAGACTCATAAACTGACATCACATTGGCCATCGTGCGCCCCAATTTCAGTCCTAATAAATAGGTAGCGACGCTAATAGCGATGACCATGACAACGGTAGGATTACCGACAAACTTGATTACCTGTTGCAGGGCTGTATTAGCGGTATTGGCGACATAAGGAAGCACTGTAAACAGAATAATGAGCAATACCGGCAATAAAGCGACAATCAAACTCACGCACACTGTCGGACGTCTGAATTCTTCTATATCTGAGCGATCTTGTTCGCGGAAAATAGATTCTTGACTTGGCTGTATATTTTTCAGGCTTCTCGCAAATATAGGTCCGCCTAAAACGATAGCAGGTATAGCAATTAAGAGTCCATAAATAAGTGTCAGTCCCATATCGGCATGAAACAAAGCGACAAGCGCAACGGGGGAAGGATGTGGCGGAATAAATCCATGCGTTACAGACAAGGCTGCCAGCATCGGTAATCCAATATAGACTGCAGGAAGTTTATACCGATAGGAAATAGAAAATATTAAAGGGACTAATAAGACAAATCCAACACCATAAAAAAGCGGTATACCAACGACAAAGCCCGTCAACATAAGCCCCCATTGAAGATATTTCTCTCCCATTAAGCGGACCATTTGTTCTGCAATAATCTCAGCCGCTCCACTTTCGGCCACAATTTTCCCCAACATAGCTCCCAATACAATAATCAATGTCAGACTCCCCATAACGCCTGCTACTCCCTTTTCAACGGTACCCACGAGCGCTGAGGGAGGAATTCCTAAACAAAGTCCACTGAGCAGGGAAACTACCAAAAAAGAGAGAAATGCATTGATCTTAAAATAAGTTATGCAAAGGATGAGCAAACAAATGCTGATTACAATGAGGATTATGGTCATTATATCACTATTAGGTTTCTCTCAATTTGAGAGCTTGTGTAAAATTTGGTCTAGTAAATCATTTTTTCATCCTGAAAGTAAGGATATTTTTCATTTTTCGCAAGGAAAACGAAAAATTAATGAAAGCAAAAAAGGTATGACTTACGCCATACCTTTTTGGTTTTCACAACCTACTACCGTGTACACACGAGATTATGCTGGTTTTTAAACTTATTTTTTAGGGATCTCTTTGAGAATTTCGAGCACAAAACTCCAAAACTTCTGCACAGAAGAAATGGAAACACGCTCGGCCGGCGAATGCGCACCTAAGATTGTCGGTCCAAAAGAAATCATATCCATTCCTGGATAGTTTGTCCCTAAGATCCCGCACTCAAGTCCGGCATGACAAGCCACTACTTCTGGAGCTTCTCCATGCTGTCTATTGTAAATCGATTTGAGAACTTCTAAAATTTCAGAATTCGGATTAGGTGCCCAACCTGGATAATTACCTGAAAAGCTGACCGTAAAACCACCCAGCTCGAATGCCGCCTGTAAAGATTGCGCTAAATCAAACTTCGAAGTTTCAACAGAAGACCTCGTTAGACATTTAATGGAGATCTTTTCACCCCCTACTTCTACTTTCGCAATATTATTGGAGGTTTCTACCAGATCTTCAAAGTCGGCACTTACACGATATACACCATTTAAAGCCGCATAAACACTGTTAATCAAATTCTCTTGCACCTGCACAGGAACTACTGTCGCGTAAGCAGCATCTGTCTGCTTCACGACTATTTCCATCGCCGGTTCTGTCGTCGCAAATTCGAGTTTAATATCCTGAGCCAATTGTGTCAGATGCGCCACAAAGCTAGTGGCTTTATCCTTAAGAATAACCACCTTTGCAACACTTTCCCTAGGGATCGCATTACGTAGACTTCCACCCAACAACGACGCAATACGCAAGCCATAGTGCTCATTGGCTCGATAAAGCAAGCGATTCATCACCTTATTGGCGTTTGCAAAGCCTTTATGAATGTCCATACCGGAGTGGCCGCCGTGCAAACCTTTCACGGTAATTTCAAAAGATAACGTATCAAAAGGACAAGGTTCCGCGGTATAAGACTGTGTAGCCGTCACGTCAATTCCCCCAGCACAACCGATATCAATTTCAGTATCATTCTCGGTATCCAGATTCAATAAGATTTCACCCGAAATTACGCCTCCCTTTAAACCTAAAGCTCCGGTCATCCCTGTCTCTTCATCAATGGTAAACAAGGCTTCGATAGCTGGATGCACAATAACCGATGATTCCAGGATTGCCATAATCGTCGCAACCCCGAGACCATTATCTGCGCCCAAAGTGGTTCCTTCTGCTTTCACCCAGTCGCCATCTACATACATCTTAATACCTTCAGTATCGAAGTCAAATACAGTATCGTTGTTTTTTTGATGTACCATATCCAAATGTGACTGCAATACAATCGTCTTACGATCTTCCATTCCCGGAGTAGCAGATTTCTTGATGAGCACATTCCCGATCTCATCGACACTTGTTTCTAACCCGAGGGATTTTCCAAACTCTACCATAAAAGCAATCACGCGCTCCTCTTTTTTAGAAGCTCTTGGCACCGCATTTAATGCGGAGAAATTTTTCCAAATTGCTTTTGGTTCTAAGTTATCTAAACTATTTTCAATCATATCTAAAATTTTTCCTTGGCCAAAGTTACTCGATTTTTATTAGATATCCGTTGATTATTGACCTGCAATAAAACAAAAGACAAGCGCTATTCGTTCTTATGAGGGTGTAAACATGAACATAAAACTATGCATAGACCAGTACAAGTTGAACGAAAAGATATTTACTTTAAACCGGATAAAAAAAGAGTTTTAGCACGTTTTTTTTCGCTTGGAGATGACCGTACTGTAAAGGTTATCAAACGTATTTTATCCCTGAACGAATCGGAGCGAAAAGAAGTATTTGGGCAGGTCCTGCGAAGCTATACGAAAAGACATCGCAGCATTGTCCATATTTTTGAACGTAATTTTGACCGGATAAGCCACTTATTGGAAAAGATTCCATTTCCAAAAGAGAAGTTGACTCAAATTGACAAGTTACTGATAGGTTCCTACTTTACCATGGAATATTCGATTGAATCGGCCGCCTTATTTAATCCCTCCATTATTGAACACCCCGATCAGACAGAATTATTTAAAGGTGAAAAACGAATTATTCTAAGTTTCAGGGCAACAGGAGAAGGCCATGTCTCGTCTATCGTTTTTCGATCGGGGACACTTGATATGGAAAACAATATACAGATCGACTATGTGGGTAATTTATTGGATAAACCCATGCAAGTCAAAAATCACCGCTATCACAAGGAGTCTTTCTTAAAGAAAATGAATGAGCTGCATGCCCAACCCACGGAAGTCAAAACAAAACTGGAAGAAAAGCTAACGGAGACATTTACTTACGAAGAACTCAAACGGTATATCGATGAAGTACGGCGGGAAAGTGAGGACAATCTTGAAAATGTGACGTTTTTACAACAGGCACTTTGGCTCGCATCCTCACATTATGAAATGACTTTCTCCCTTGATACTTCCATTTCGGAACGCGTCATATTTCCTATTGCCGATACCGAAAAAAGAGGGATTGAAGATGCCCGCTTCGTCCAGTTCAAAACGGAAAAAGGTGAGAGCATCTACTATGCGACCTACACCGCTTATGACGGGTTCAGCATCCTTCCTAAATTGCTCACCACAAAGGATTTTTACCATTTCAAAGTGAAACCTATCTATGGTGAAATCGCTAATAAAGGTGCTGCATTATTTCCCCGGAAAATTAACGGTCGCTATGCCATGCTCTGCCGTATTGATGGTGAGAACAACTACATCGCCTATTCCAACAACATCAATATCTGGCAGGAAACAGCCATTCGGATCCAGCAACCGGAATATCCATACGAATTCGTCCAGATTGGCAACTGTGGCTCGCCTATTGAAACACAATACGGCTGGTTGATCCTGACCCACGCCGTCGGACCAATGCGTGAATATGTTTTGGGGGCCGCTCTTTTGGATCTGGACAACCCCCATGTTGAAATCGGACGGTTGCATAGTCCATTGATGACACCCAATGATGAAGAACGGGAAGGCTATGTGCCAAACGTTATTTATTCATGCGGGGCTTTAGTCCACAATGAGCATCTCATTTTACCCTATGCGATGTCCGATTATGCATCGACCTATGCAACCATTAAGCTCGAAGATTTATTGCTGGCTATCTTGAATCCCGATCGCTATCAATAAAAGCACCATATACCACAATATAAGCTAAATAGAAACAAAGGGTGCTCTCGGCCCCTTGGTTTCTATTGATGCCATAGGATTCGAGACCATCGCAGCAGCCTTTGGTCTCTTCATCAAACAGTCCCAGCTTAAGGTCATTCTCGCCGAGAAACCAGCGGAAGGAGGCAATCATACGGGCAAAATAAACCTTCTTATTGGTCAGCCGAAAAGCCTCGCGATACATAAAAACCATCGCTGTGACATCGAGTGGCTGCTGTCCAAACTTACTGATATGCTTCCCTTGTTTGGCCCATTCCTGATTTCCTACCAATGAAAGAGCCCCATTTTGCACTGTAATGCTTTCGAGAAACTTTAAGGTGGATAGCCCCAACTGTTTTACTGTCTCATCATTCAAGAAAGGGTATGCTATCAATAGCGCATAAGGCAATATCGCATTGTCATAGGCCAATACCGACTCAAACCATTGCCAGTGTTCATCTGAACTAGCCTCATATTCCCGTACCAGCTTACCGATAAGTGTACGCATCAATTCTATCATGACTTCATCATTGGATTGATGATGCAAATATTCGGCAATTCCCAATACGGTGTAAGCTATTGCCCGATTGGACCGTAACTGGCTAAAATTAGGTACAGCTCTAAAAAATAGCTCATGCCCCAATTGATAGTAACTTGTCAATTTGGTCTCCCTAAGAAGCACTCCCAAAGCCCAGATCGTTCGCCCAAAAGAATCTTCGGAACCCACCTCATCCAGAAAATTATGTTGAAAATCCATAAAATTGTGAAAAAGGCCGTCCTCACGCTGGTGATAATAAATATAACTCAGATAGGTCGAAATACGCCGGTCTAATCTTTTATCGGCGAAATCACGCTGAGCCAGCAAAGCCACTAAAAGGGCTCTCGCATTATCATCAAGACAATAGCCTTCTTTATAGTTAGGCAAAGAATAGGTTGCATGCTGTAAAATGCCAACTTGGTTGGTCAGCCGATCGATGTGCTTCCAGCTGAATTTGGGCATCTCATCTTTACTGAATCCTACATTTTCTTTAAGGCTGTCGTACGTGGGGATGATTTTATCTAAAATTCTCGTATACCGAAGACCGATATTTTTCCAGGTCATCTCTTTTCCGAATGCATTGGCATTATCCCGCAATGTGGTGCGGTAATCCAAATTAGAAAAGAGATTTTTGAGTACCTCAGCCATCTTGGCGGTATTTTTAAAGTCGACCAACACTCCCCTTCCATCAGCGAGCAATTCCCTGGCATGCCAATACGGTGTAGACACCACCGCCGCTCCGGCACCGATGGCGTAAGACAATGTTCCACTTGTAATCTGCGCTTCATTGATATATGGTGTAACGTAAACATCACAAGCACTTAGATACTCCACAAGATCAGCCTGACTGACAAAGGAATTAACAAATTGTACATGTTCCTTCAACTGATAGGCTTCCACGAGACTACCTAGATATTCCCTGTATTCCTCTCCGGAATGTGCTAGAACATTGGGATGTGTTTTGCCCACCACGAGGTACAATAGGTCAGGTTCATCTTTGACGACTTCAGCCAAGGATTCGATCACCATTTCAATTCCTTTGTTACGTCCCAAAAAGCCAAATGTCAATAAGACTTTCTTTCCGGAAAGCCCTTTTTTAAGTTTTGCAAGCTCATGATCCAAATTAAATTCGGGCACTCCGTGGTGTATTAGCCTAACTTTAGTCGTATTGACCCTATAAATCGATTTGAGTAATGTAATTGCATAATTGCTCATGACAATTACAATAGAGGCGCGTTTTACAATTTCAATAAGAATAGCCTTTTCATCAACATTGGGTTTTTCAAGAATGGTGTGAAAATTGACCAGCAGAGGAATGTGCAACGCATTAATCAATGATAATATATAAATGCCGCTATTACCGCCGAAGATGCCATATTCGTGCTCCAATATGACACAGTCATAACCGTTTTCATTAATGTAATTTGCTGCTTCAATATAGGATAATTGATGATGTTGATCTATTTTAAAGACAACTTCACTGGGATAGGCATATTCCCGATCGGCAACTGCAAACACATGTTGAGTCAGTTCCTGATTATGCAAGGCTACAGCATGCAGCAAATCAGATGTAAAAGTGGCGATGCCACATTCTTTGGGCAGGTAAGTACTTATATAAGCGATCTTCATTGAAATAATAATTTTGAATATAGCCCCGAAAAGGCAGTAGCATCTATGTGCTCCATTATCTAAATGCTTTTCAAACGTAAATTGTTTGTCACAACTGCATGAATTAAATTGAATAACAACATAAACTTACTGATCATATCAAAACATATCCCTAGAACTCCAGCGGAGGAGAAATACATTAATATTGTATATAAAGATCAATTTATCTAAGTTTGCTGCAGACAAAATAGGGACTGAATGAAATCACCAAAAGAGAAAATGATTGCCGGCCTTCCATACATTGATTCGGATGGGCAATTATTTAAGGAAAGACAATACGCCAAAGAAGAACTCAAGCGATTTAACGATTCGGAACCCAAACAAATCAAATTCAGAAAACAGATTATTCAAAAACTCTTTAAAACCACAGGCAGCCGTTTCTTTCTTGAACCTCCTTTTCGTTGCGATTACGGTTATAATATTACTATAGGTGAAAACTTTTACAGCAATTATAATTGTACGATTTTAGACTGCGCACCTGTTACTATAGGCGAGAATGTATTATTTGGCCCCAATGTAAGTCTCTTCACTGCCGGTCATCCGCTCCATTTTGAAGCAAGAAATCAAGGTTGGGAATTTGCGCAGCCGATCGTTATCGAAGATAACGTCTGGATAGGTGGGCATGTCGTTGTTAACCCCGGCGTTCGCATTGGAAAAAATGCGGTCATTGGCTCTGGATCGGTGGTAACAAAAGATATTCCTGCGGATGTGATCGCAGCTGGCAATCCCTGTCGGATCATTCGTCCTATAACAGAGACGGATCGGATCACTTACAGTGAAAATTCTTGAAATCATACACTACGCACTGACAGGTTATGATCCCCTATTTTGTACTCGACCTTAGGGAATGAGGTCATTGGCTAAAGACAAGGAATAGCTGCGCATATCTCCATTTTGTTTTCCAGCGACAAAACCATTCTTTTCCCAAAAATACTGCTGTTCGTGAGGCGCGTCCACCAGAAGATATCTGCCCTTAAATGTACGCACAAATAGCCGCGCATAGTGTAATAATGCAGTCCCTATACCCCTCAACCTGGCATGTGGAGCTACAGCAAAGAAATGGATTGCATAGCTATCGGCTGAACAAATCAGGCTAAGTACGCCGACGACGTCATTTCCATCATAAGCGGCAAAATGTGTAGCGTCAAAATCTCCATCCAACATAACTTCGCCCAATTTCCCTTCGGAGGAGAAAATCTCTTTTCTAAGCTTCCAGGTCCGCGTTGCAAACACCTGCTCAATATACCATTCCGTCATAATCCTGTGCTAATGTCATCCATACTAAAACTTTCATCCCCGGGCTATTAAAGACTTGTTCAATGTACCGAGCTATCATAATCCTGTTCTAATGCGATCAATGCGTCGGCAAGATAATTGATGGTATCGGAAGGCAGCAATGAATAGACTCCAAAGGTTTTTACCGCTATATCTGCAGCTCGCCCATGCAGAAACACCCCCATAATCAAGGCTTCCTTTGAAGAATAACCCTGTCCCAATAGGGAGCTGATAATCCCCGTCAAAATATCGCCACTACCGCCTGTTGCCATTCCTACATTGCCCGTGCTGTTGAAATACAGCTGCCCGTCCGGCATAACCATCGCACTATTAGCCCCTTTTATCAGCACGTAAAATTGATGTTCACGCGCAAAGACTTTTACCTTTTCAATCTTTTCGAAATCATTCCCCCAGCTACCTACAATACGGCTGAGCTCTTTTGGATGTGGGGTCAATATACTGTGGGCTGGAACAAATGCCCAAAGATCGGGTTCTCGGGCAAGAATATTCAAGGCATCGGCATCTAATACCAAAGGAGTATCATTAACAGTGGCTATAAATACCTTTAACGCATCAATTGTATGTTGATGGGTTCCCATACCGATGCCGACACCGATAGACTGGTAGTTTTTAATAAAGGGGAATTGACTAATAACGTCTTGTCCAGGATCTGTCATTATCATCGCCTCAGGAACCGCGGTCTGTAAAATGACATTACCACCGGCAGGTACATAAGCGGAAGCTAAACCGCATCCGGCACGAAGAGCTGCTTTAAGAGCAAGCTGTACGGCGCCCATTTTCCCTTTACTTCCTCCAATAATCAAGGTATGACCAAAGGTTCCCTTGTGATCAAACTTTCTTCTTTTTCGATAGAAAGATCTAACAAGAGACTGATCGACATAAAAAATATTCGTTTCGGTTTCCGCCATTGCACGTTGACTAAGACCGATCTCCAGCACCTTAAATTCTTGCGCATAAAACTGGTTTTCAGGCAACATCAAGGCCAATTTGGGTGACTGAAAAGTATAGACCATGTCTGCCTGAACAATAGGAACTCCCCGAGGAGTCTTTTCATCCGCAAGGAGACCCGAAGGCATATCGATGGAATAAATGCTTGCACCAGATCCATTTATACAGGAAATAATGCCGTCCCATTCCGCTGCCAGTGTACGCGTTAGCCCATACCCGAACAGGCAATCCACCACAATGGCTGCCGAAGGGATATCCAGCTGATCTTCGCAGGTAATCTTCCGGATAATATGTGACGCCAATCGTTTCTGATTGGCGAGATTGTCAGCAGTGTAAGTATCTGCCTCTATCAAATAAACACTTACATGTGCCTGCTGCTGATCCAGAAGCCGGGCAAGTACCAGCCCGTCACCGCCATTGTTTCCTTTACCACAAAAAATGTAAAAGGATTCCTCCTCCAATTTTGGATACCGTCTTCTAAGTTCTTCAAAAACAGCTGTTGCTGCCCGTTCCATAAGATCCAGGCTACTGATTTTTTGATCCTTAAGGGTTTCTTGATCGATCTGATTCATCTGCTGTGCGGAAAGTACCTTCATTGCTACTATTTTTATTGAAAGTAACCATTCCCGAGGTCAAATAAAAATCTACGGAAACTTTTTGGCACGCGATAGCGATCCTTGTGGAGTATCCCATCTCCTCTCTTATGTAAGTACATGCTTTTTTTTCTGAAAATGTCTGATCTTATTGGCCAGAAAGAACCTTCAGTTTGCTTTCATTGCTATTGGTACTGCGAAGTCATGAAGGTTTAATCACTTGTCGTTACTTCCTTCACTCCACCAGTACGTTTTAATGTCCCCCAGGTATTTAATTCACCTTTAATAGCCTTTCTCACCGACTTAAATAAAACGAAATACATCAGCTGACGCCAGAAAAAACGCTGCGGAAACAGATAAATTAAATTTTTAAGTTTTTCGCCCTCCATCTTGAAGGCAATACCTGCGAAGAAAATATCCACAAACACAAAAAGAATGTAATAGAACATCACCTGACCAAAACCATTATGCAACGAAAACAATCCTGCTATTCCCGTCCAGCTGATCCCATTCACTTCGCTTAAGGAGAAAAGACCACTTATCAGCGAGAACAGCATAAATATATCAGCCAATGGCGCAAATAAAGGAAGGATGATCTGAAAGATCAGGATATTAGGCATCCCCACCATACCAAAATAGCCATATTTAGGATTCAATAGGGTCTTCTTATTCTTCCAAAAACTCTGCAAGACACCAAAGCTCCAACGGAAACGTTGCTTGAAAAGCATTTTGACCGTATCTGGTGCTTCCGTATACGCGATTGCTTCGGATGAATTTCGTATGATATAGCCAGCTTTTAGAATGCGCATCGTCAAATCACAATCTTCGGCCAATGTATCCGTTGTAAATCCGCCAACCTCTAAAATAACGGATCGACGAAAAGCACCAATGGCCCCCGGGACTACCGATATCATATTGAGCAGATCAAAAGCTCTCCGATCCATATTCTGTGAAGTTACATACTCGATCGATTGCCAATGCGTCAATATATTGTGCACATTGCCCACTTTAACACTCCCAGCAACCGCAGCGACAGACGATTTATTGAAATATTTCATCAATTGTTTTAGCGCATCAGCCTTGAGCTGTGTATCGGCATCAATACAGAGCACAAACTGTGCATCGGATTGCTGAATACCATAATTGAGCGCAGATGCTTTTCCGCCATTAGGTTTTGTAAAAAGCCTCACTTTGGGGTGATCACCATACATCTTACTGACCATCTCAAAAGTCTTATCGTTGGACCCATCATCTACAAAAATCAATTCATAATTCGGGTAGTCCAAATTCAATAGGCTTTTTATCGTTGCCAAAACTGTTATTTCCTCATTATAGGCAGGAATGATCACACTGACCTTATCCCGAGGGCCCAAAACCAATTGAGATTGCTCTTTTTTACTCCTTTGTTTTTGTCTGATCGCCAAATAAGCAATCATTGCAGTTCTAAAAATTGCCAATACTATCGCAACGGAGAAAACTAGATTAAGGAAAATATTACCGTAAAACAAGGTACCTAAGAACAAGCGATTGGAAGATCCACTAAATCCCGAATCGGAAGCATTTTGTACAGGCGGCATCAGCTCATCACGCTTCTTGCCCATTAAATCACCAATTGTCGCGAATTTATAACCATGGGATTTAAAGTAATGAATAATACGAGGCAGCGCTTCTATCGTAGCTTCCCGATTTCCACCAGCATCATGTAATAGGATAATATTCCCATTATCGCGCTGTTTAATGACTTCATTGTAAATTTCATCTGCAGTACGGCCCGGCAACCAGTCGTTGGGATCAATATATTCACCTATATTAATGTAATTTTCCTTTCGGCTCTGAGCAACGGGCAGAATTTCGGCCACAGTCTGGGGTTCAGCATCTGCGTTAAAAGGCGCCCGGAAAAGGATCGTACTATGGCCGGTTATACACTCAATAATCTTTCGGGTCGCATTCAACTCAAACTTAACACGGTTGGGCCCTATGGTAGACATATCGGGGTGAAAAAAAGTATGATTCCCGAGTTCGTGTCCTTCTTGATATTCTCTGCGGACCAGGTCCATATTTTTTTCAGCCATCACGCCAACAAGGAAGAAAGCTCCGGGCACACGTTCTTTTTTTAAGATGTCCAATACCTGCGGTGTATAGGTAGGGTCAGGACCGTCATCAAAGGTGAGAACCACAGTATTGTCTCTTTCTCCAAAACGCTTAATGACATAATTACTCGGTGTCTTCACATATTCCTGTCCCTGTATCATCGCTGTTGATGGATCAAAAGCAAATTTAACTTCTCCTGGAGCTGGACTATTTACCAGGTCCAAAATTTCGCCGTCACCAATATATTGTATACCACCGACATTGATCTGGGTTATTTTTCCGAAGTCAACGGGCTCTTTTTTCAAGTCTTCCCGATCCAATGATCTTGAAATAAATGACCATAAACGGGCGTCCTCACTTCCTAAGCGCCAGAGTGCAATACCCGCTAATCCCCAGTCATCTGCTTTGCGGATAAGATTAAAATAAGTTGCTACGTCAGTAAAATAAACATCATGAGACATCCCTGACCCATCTTTATAGCTAAAGTTGAGATTTGCAGATTCGGGATCAAAAGTAATTTTGGCATTGTAATTATGAGCCAAAATTACGGCGTTATCATAAGTCAAGGTCTTGCCGACACTGCCTTTTGGCCAGTCATATCCATAACATGCCAGAGCCAAAATCACCTTATCTGCATCGATCTTATTGCAAAGCTCATCGAGATTCTTTTCGACCCAAGCTTGATGTGAAATGGCACCGGCATTACTTTCAATGGAATGCTGATCATAAGCCATCAAAATAATGTAATCGTTGTACTTTTGTAGTGCAATAGGATCATAATCATCATTTTCAGGTGAAATATCCTGTGTAACGAGAAGGCCTTCTGTATGAAATATAGTATAGATATGTGCCATAAAATCGTTCAGCGGCTTGTGGTCGTCCAACTGTAAATTCTCAAAGTCAATATTTATTCCAGCAAAACCATTTCGCTTTACTTTGAGAAGAATGTCGTCTATAAAACGTTGTTGTTTATCCCGATTAAGCAAGATGGCTTTTACAGTCTGCCCGTCAAAATCGTTACCACTGAAATTGGAAATCTGCGCGATTGCTTTGCGTTTATATTGATGAATCACTTTAAGCGCAGCAGTATCGGCTTTATCCACTACTGTATCCTGATTGGGCACAGTAAAAAAGGACTCCATAGCAACCATATCCAAATGACCGATATTGCGACGTAAATCAGATAAAGACTGCTCACGCACTTCATTGGACCAAGAACTCACATAAAATCCCATATTGATTCTATTTTTGGTACCAATATATTTTAAATGCTTTAGTTCTCGATCACGTCTAATCTTTTCCAGTTCGGATTTTACAACTGTAAACTCCTTGAATTGTTTGGATTTCTTTAATTTTGCGGTGGACTTTTCCGTCAGTGGCGTGCTGGTATTAATTATGGGAAAAGGAGGAATCTGAATCTTTTCCAATGTATACACCACACATATAACACCGATGATCAAACCGATCACTAATGCGCTGCTCATCCATGAAAAAGCGTACCATCGCTTTTTGCTTGACGTCTGAAAAATCTGTTTTCCTGACATAATCGTATCCTGATTTACTTCGGCTAAGCTACATCAGAAAATGGTCCAAAAAGTTGGTGAATAGCTTAAAAATTTCTTAATTTTTTCAAGTGATTCATTCTTCAAATTGCATCTAAATTTAATTATATTCGTTAAAACGTAATACACTGAATTAAAATCTTTTATATGAAATCAATATACGTGCTCTTGCCCCTCTTTTCCTGTCAGGTCTTCATGGGCTGTGGGCAACCCAATGCTGTCGAATCGAAAACCCAATATACAGATTCAGCCGCCACACAGCCCGTACGAACTGACGGAAGTCAATTTATTGACCCTAAAGGATTGACTGTCAAAGCACGTATTTTATTACCACAAGGCTTTAAAAGACTAAGCTACAAGGCTGGGGAATTCGGTAATTTTCTGGAAAATCTTCCATTATACCCTATCGGGCAGGAAGTACATTATTATGACGGAAAAATTAAACCACGAAATAACGTCTACAATAGTGTTGTGAAACTTGACATAGGAAAGCGCGATTTACACCAATGCGCCGATGCTGTCATGCGACTCAGGGCAGATTACTTATACCAACAAAAGCGGTATAAGGATATCAAATTTAACTTTCTTTCCGACGGTAAACCCCGCGCATATATAAGCTATGCAAAAGGAGATTATTCGTACCCAACCTATTGGAAATACCTCGAGTATATTTTTGCTTATGCAAATACTTCTTCGCTGCACGATGAACTTCCCAACGTAAAAACAACGCAAGAAGTTAAAATTGGGGACACTTTTATCCAAAAAGGATCACCTATTGGTCATGCGATCATCGTAGTTGATCTCGCAAAGAATATTGCGGGAAAAACAATTGTATTGCTCGCGCAAAGTTATATGCCGGCTCAGGAAATACAAATTTTGAACAATTGGAACAACAGCAAACTTAGCCCCTGGTACGACGTAGATCAAGATATTATTAAAACCCCGGAATGGATATTTTATCCTAAAAATCTCAAAACCTGGAAATAGTCCGCAACGAAGAACGAGACTGCTAAAATCTAACAGGCGTCGACCGGCGCAATCCGTAAAAAATAATAAAAGATATTTTTATCTTTTATTATGAATTTCTATTTTTGTACACGATAGTCATTTGCAAATGTATCCTATCGAGACATAAAGCAGCTTATCAGCTGGAGACAAAATTTTTAGTTCCTTTATTTTGGCAAAATAAAAGATAAAAAGGTATTTAAATATTTTATTATGATTACTGAAGCACAAAAAGAGTTAATTAAGGGCACTGTACCGGTATTACAAGAACATGGAGTTGCACTAACCAGTTATTTTTACAAACGTATGTTTACGCATAACCCTGAGCTTAAACATATTTTCAATATGGGAAACCAACAAAATGCGAGACAGCAAACGGCTTTAGCTACAGCCGTTTTAGCCTATGCGGAGCATATTGAGAACCCTTCCGTTTTGTTGGCTGCAGTCAAACACATTGGACAGAAACACAGCAGTCTCCATATCCGCCCTGAGCATTACCAGATTGTAGGAAAGCACTTATTAGCTTCCATCCAGGAAGTATTAGGCGATGCCGCGACGGATGAGCTTATTGAAGCCTGGAGAGTTGCCTATTTCCAACTGGCCGACCTTATGATCGGCGTCGAAAAAGATATGTATGATCGAATGATCCAAACAGAAGGAGGCTGGACCGGCTGGAAACCATTTACGATTGTAAAAGTAGAATCAGAAACAGCCGAGATACAATCTATCTACCTCAAACCCACAGACAATGGACGACTCCCAAAACACGAGGCCGGTCAATATGTAAGTGTCCGGGTATTTCTTCCTGAATTACACTTGTATCAGCCAAGACAATATAGTCTGTCCGATGCGAGCAATGGTGAATACCTTCGCATTTCGGTGAAAAAAGAAGCTCCCGAGGGAAAACCTGCGGGCATGGTAAGCAACTATCTGCATCAATACTTTGAGGTTGGCAAACAGCTCGAACTCACAGCACCGACAGGTTCTTTTCAATTGATTGAGAGTGAAAAACCATATGTATTCGTTAGCGGTGGAGTTGGTCAGACCCCTTTAATCGCGATGTTAGAGCATTTGGTAGACAGGAATGAAGATAAAGCAATCACTTGGATCCATGGCTGTCGCAACCGTGATCTCCACGCATTTAAAGAAAGGATAAAAACACTGGAAAACCAAAATCCAAACATCACCAGCTTTTCTTTCTATGATGAAGCGCAGGATACGGATTCGGAAGTGCTATCAGGGTGGGTTGACCTGTCTAAAATCGATGCCATCCACCTTCCGCTGGAGGCCAACTACTACCTATGTGGACCATCAGGATTTATCAAAAAGCACTTTCAGTACCTAACTGATCAGGGCGTTCATACCGAGAATATTCACTTCGAAGAATTTGGCCCTGCATCTCTGCAGCTGAATTAATCAATTAGTCCACTTATCAAATAGTCATCCCTAATTTTCAATCATTGGCGGATGGCTATTTTTGATTTTGTACATTTGCAAAAAGCAAAAAGATTATGGGCATATTTTCTAAAACATGTGAATATGGACTACGGGCAGTTTTTTTTATTGCACAAAGTTCGCAAGAAAATAAACGCGTAGGCATAAAAGAAATAGCTGAGAGCATCCATTCTCCAGAAGCTTTTCTAGGAAAGATACTGCAAAATCTCAGCCGGGCAGGTATCATTCGTTCCATGAAGGGACCCGGCGGTGGATTCTACCTCGATAGCGGAGATATGTCCACACCGCTATCGGAAGTCGTCAAAGCAATCGACGGCGAGAGCCTTTTTGTCGGATGCGGTATGGGGCTTGAATTCTGCTCTGAACAGTACCCTTGCCCGCTGCATCACGAGTTCAAAAGCATACGCAACAACCTTTTTGAAATGCTCCAAAAAACAACAGTAGGCCAGTTCAACGATGATCTAATTAAAGGCAAAATCCTATTAACTAAAAGCCATATCAACCCTCATAAAACCGGCGAGACCCCATCAAAATAAGGGGTTAAATCGACAGCTTTTTACTTTATTCTATCCTGTTTTCTTCCATTATCGATTCATCTGAAACGAGATATTACACCTTTTCCATACAAAAACAAAAACTTCATATAATAAACATAATAACACTGAAAATCATAACAATAAATAGAAATAAAATACTTAAAAATATTATTTTAAAGCATTCCGTTGCTATTTGTTCAAATGATTCAAAACACCTCTATATTCCAGTAAGTAATGCAAAGGGAACAGCTTAAGACATCATTTCGGATGCAATCTGTCAGCGGTGTATAACCCCTTGAAAATAATGTCCCTCTTTTGCATGACAGCCCCATTTTGATATCGAAACAGATATTTTCTCATCGAATTTCAACCCGTTTTTTGGTTGGTTTCAGCGCTTTCCTTAGGGTTAAATCACCCCTCAATAGGGTCATTTTAATGACCAAACTCCAACTTTATCCATTTTAAACAACACCGAAAACAAACGGCTCTAAATAAAACTATTAATCTTTATTTTACAAATATTTACAGTTCTTATATAAACAAAAAAAACAATCTAAACAAGTGATAAATAAGCCATATCCATCATAAAATTGGTATGGATATAATTTTATCCACACCAATTTTTTGCGATTAGCAAACATTTTAAACAGGTTGAATTATCTGTTTATACAATGCCCCATTTGCACACTTACGCCGTCAATCACAATTTCAGATTAGACCTTTCAAAACCCAAATCCGCCACCTCTCACCTTAAGCATCAAAAATTGGTTATGCAGACATCCGGCGTTCAAAGCCGGTCGCTTTTTTCCAGGGTTTCAAGAAAGACTTGATGCATCCAGTACGTATGAGCAGAGCATTGCGGTTCTACTGGTCCGAACGAAAACTAACAGGACAATCACTGATTTTTTTGAACTATTTTGAGCACTAAAGAACAGCACAACAAGCTCCCGTTTCCAATTATTTAATTTGAGACCTTTTTAAAGCGAGATAAGACAACTTATATCGAAAGAACCTCACTTACCTTCCCCGACCTCATTAAGCCCTTATAGACGAACTAATCGAGTCGTAGATGGTAGAAGAAAAGACACTACAGGCCGCCACTTTTCATTTAACGTCAATTTTAAGCGATTTAAGACAATATCTCTCAATTCCTTAAGGAATTCAAACTCCTGCCGAAATAACGCTTAGACGAGCCTAAAACAGCGGTAACACACTTTTTCTCCCACACCTCATCCCAAGTAGCCACGGCGCTATAAGTGATTTAAAACAGCGAGAATACAGTCCACAGGTACAATAAAGCCTTTAAATATAGAATTATCAGCTAGAGATGCTAAAGAAAAAGAATAGTTAAATCAAAAAAACACAAAATGAAGGATCCAAAAGGAAAACAAACTCTTTTATTATATTTAGACTTTTCCAGAAAACCATGAGCAGTACTACATCAACACTAGGATCATTTCTAACAACAGAAATAGGCAAGACAAGAAAAACTCGCAATATTATAATGGCCTTTTTCTTTGGTATATTCGCTTTTTTTTACGGATTCTTCCTTTTTACATTTTTCCAGAAATGGTCAGATAGCGACGACAGACTCACTTTTTTCTACAAGTCACTCCCTACCCTATCCTTTCTTTTTGTTTATTTAGGTTTTATATTTGGCCTTCTTATCTGGATAGTCTATATCAAATATCAAAAATTCATTCGCGCATTACAACGGTTAAACGATAATGACCTGGAAATTTATCAGCAATACACCAAGTGCTTGATCCGTATAAATGCTACTATTGCCCCTTATCTTTTCTGCGAAAATGAAATTCTGTTCTTTCCTTTCATCGGAGACAAAAAGATCAGGGTGGATCAAATTCACCGTATTGAAACGAAAATCATTCGGCATTCCCGCGGTCCAAACAGCTATCGCATTTTTTTCTACAACGAATTTAACAAAATCTATCAGGTGACAACCCATCAGAAAGGTGCCTTTGATTTCTTACAGGAACAGCTTCGAAAGGAAAATAGCGATTTGATCATTGTAGCCAGAAATCGATAGACACATCAGTTCACCCAATCTCTGCTACTCGACTGCCCCTGTTATTTCCCGAAGCATTAACAACAAACATACTCTGCATAATTGCCCGATTCGGCAACATCCTTAATCACACGGTTACGCTCTTCAAGGAACCGGAGCATATATCTTTTGAGAAAGAGCCATTCTGCCAATCGTCCCAATAGACCAAGCGGAGCCCTGAAATTGAACACATCACGCATGAGTACACTACCTTCTTCGAGCTCCTCGAAGATATGCTGATGATCCATGGAATGAAACACCCCCTGAATCATCCGATCTTCGAAAAAACAAGGCTTTTCCATCGCAGTTATCCGAACGGTCAATGTTTGCTTTACACCAAGATGTTTCGCCTGCCAGCGGACCTGTTGTCCTGCTTCAATCAGCCCCGCCGTAACCCCTCCAATCGCTTTTTCTCCTGTTTTCTTTGTCGAATACATATGCAAATCAATACTGCGCGCCAAGTCAAAAACAACAGACAGGGGAGCTTCTATCACAGTATCTAAAATAAGCTGCTGCATAACACTTTTATAATAAATTTGACGCTAATTTCGTAAAATTCAGGAATTTCTTTAGGATCGAGTACGAGAATTCTCTAAATTGGCTACCATATCCGAAAGACGGCTAGACAATAATCATGATAACATTACTTCGATTCGAACAATCAGATTTAACTCCAAAAATCTGAAACAACGAAAAGCTGAAGTACAAATCTCTTTAAATTCAACAGCGGGATCTCGCGACGAAACATACCCGCATCAGCGCACCCCACAATAAGGAGACCGGTTGCTCCTCGCGCCGTTCAACAAAATGTTTATAGGATTCGGCAATCCTACGAATCCAGCTACAGATTTCAACAAAATTTTCAAAAATAAATCTATAATTATCTATCAACAATGACCTTATATTGCTATCGGAGCGCTAAAAAACAGGCCAAAGAATGCAAAAAAAACCTTTGTTTGATTCCAACCATGATGACATCAAACAAAGGATCTTATATTAACAGCACTTCAAAGACTAAATGCTTTCTTTCCTATTAGTATTCAATCAATACTTCAGTGACCTGTGCTCCTTGTTTAGCACTTTTGAATTTAAACTTCACTTTTTGATTGAGGTTTAGTTTCTGTCCGACAAGACGATCATTGAAATAAATTGATTGCTGCGTATCATTGTCCCGAATGAATCCATAATTGGACTCTGTATTGTAGTGAACAACCTTTCCAAAAGAATAGTCATCCTGATGATTTGAGGACATGCTGGGACTTTCTCCTTCTTTCAATTTTATTGCAGGTCTATCAGAGATATTCCCATGTTCGTCAACATAAGCAAACAATTCTTCTAACGACTTCCCTTTGTCATTATTTGTTTTGTTGAATTCTTTTTTCTCAATTTTCTGTTGTTTTTTGAGTAGTTTCTTTTTTTCTCGTTCTTTTTTGTTAAATGTAATTTGGCTTTTGCTCATTCAATATGGATTAAAATAAAATGTTCCCGAAGAGGTTACGGACCTTTAGAGCTTCGTTGAAAAGATAAAAATGCGAGGTATACTAAGGAGATAATTACAAAGATAAGAAAAATTCTTCAAAAATGGAATATCTAAAGATCTTGTGCCCATAGATTTTAGGCTAGAACCAATCCGTTTCTTCGATTTTAAACAGTAAGGCAAATACTATCATCTTATTGGCTGAAAGTACTCTAGTTCGGCTTTTGGGCGCAACAAGCATTTTCGACCTTGGTCGATCTATACCCTACCCGGAAAACGAGATCGATTTCGAACACAAAAATTGAAAACTTTCATAAAACAAAAAGATCATTTGGACGTTATTTTGAGAAAAAACTATGGAAATAAGAAACATCGAAAGGGAAGACAGAGGCAATTTTATTGCAGAAGTTGAAGATAATGAAGCTGGAATTTTAGAGTATACTTGGCAAAACGATCACGAGTTTTCTATTGATCATACGGAAGTCTACGACGAATATAAGGGAATGAGCGTGGGTAAGAAGCTGGTATTGGAAGCTGTCGATTATGCACGAAGGAACGATGCCAAAATTATCCCAAATTGTCCTTATGCAAAAGGGATTTTCGACAAAACAATAGCCTTTCAAGATGTATTAGCATAAAAAAGCCGTTTTATCGAACTGATAAAACGGCTTTTTTCATAGTCTATTAGCGGGTTAAACTACAATATTGATTATTTTCCCTTTGACAAAAATAATCTTTTTGATTGCTTTCCCATCTAAATGCCGTTGTACATCAGCATGTGCTTTGATGGTATCTTCTACTGCTTTTTGATCTAAATCAAGTGCTAATGATAGATTGAATTTCATTTTACCATTGAAAGATACCGGATACGCGAATTCCGACTCAACTAAATATTCTGGTTTAAAGACAGGATATGAAGCGTACGAAAGCGTGCCCGCTTCATTTCCCAGCAGTGCCCACAGCTCTTCTGTGATATGTGGCGCATAAGGCTGGAGAATGACCACCAACTGTTCCAATATTTGTCGTTTATTGCACTTCAGATCCGTCAATTCATTGACACAGATCATAAAGGCTGATACGGAAGTATTGAAAGAAAAACGCTCAATATCTTCTTCTACCTTTTTGATAATTTTATGTAAAGCTTTAAATTCTGCTTTAGATGGATCGCCATCAGAAACATTGAAATTACCTTCAGCGTCGTGGAAAAGACGCCATACTTTACGCAAGAACTTATAAACCCCTTCAATACCATTGGTATTCCAAGGTTTAGCTTGCTCCAGAGGCCCCAAAAACATTTCATATAGACGCAATGTATCTGCCCCATAAGATTCAATAATATCATCCGGATTGACCACATTGAATTTGGATTTTGACATTTTCTCGACCTCACTGCCGCAGATATATTTACCATTTTCCAATACAAATTCAGCATTGGCAAAGTCCGGCCTGAAGTTTTTGAATTTTTCTAAATCCAACATGTCATTGGAGACGATATTAACGTCTACATGCAAGGGAATTGTTTTATAATCGTTTCTCAAACCATAGGAGACGAATTGGCTGGTACCTCTGCCCTCTTCATCAAGCACGCGGTATACAAAATTTGAACGTCCTTGAATCATTCCTTGATTAATCAACTTACGGAATGGTTCTTCCTCATTCTGGTAACCTAAATCTTTTAAAAACTTGTTCCAAAAACGCGAATATAATAGGTGCCCTGTAGCATGTTCAGAGCCTCCAATATATAAATCCACTGCTTTCCAATAATCTACAGCTTCTTTGGACGCAAAATTACCTTCATTCTTCGGATCCATATACCTAAACCAATACCACGAAGAACCTGCCCATCCTGGCATGGTGCTCAACTCATATTCGTATTGATCTTCATATTTCCAATCTTTGGCTCTACCTAAAGGAGGTTCTCCGGATTCTGTTGGCAAATATTTATCCACCTCTGGTAACAATAGCGGTAGTTCTTCCTCCTTAATTAAATAAGGTAATCCATTTTTAAAGTAAACGGGCACCGGCTCCCCCCAATAGCGCTGACGACCAAAAATAGCATCGCGCATGCGGAAGTTTATTTTCGCCTTACCCAATTTAAGCTCCTCTAATTTTGCAATTAAAGCTGGTACAGCTTCTTGATAAGTCATACCATTGATAAAATCGGAATTGATATATTTCCCATCCTTATTAGGGTCGGCTTCTTCTTCAATATTTTGTGAATCAGAAATAGGAATAATTTCTAAGTCGAAATGTTTGGCAAAAACATAGTCACGTTGATCGCCACTAGGAACAGCCATAACGGCACCTGTACCGTATCCTGCAAGGACATAATCCGCAATCCAAATTTGTACATTTTGTCCTGAAATCGGATGCTTGGCGTAGGAACCTGTAAAAGCTCCTGAAACTGTTTTTGTATCGGCCATACGATCCAATTCAGATTTCTTTGCCGTCTTCTCGATATAGGCATCAACTTCAGCTTGCTGTTCAGGAGTTGTCAATGCGGCGACCAATTCATGTTCGGGTGCCAAAACAACAAATGAAACACCAAATATAGTATCTACACGCGTTGTGAAAACTTCGATGGCCGTATCTAATTGCGGTAACGGGAATTTCACTGAGGCACCGACCGATTTTCCGATCCAGTTTCTTTGCATTTCAACTAATGGTTCTGGCCAATCAACCGTATCCAATCCGCTTAACAAGCGATCAGCATAGGCTGTAATACGCATAGACCATTGCATCATCTTCTTTTGCTCAACCGGATAACCTCCACGCTCAGAAACACCATTGATTACCTCGTCGTTTGCCAATACTGTACCTAAAGCGGCACACCAGTTTACCGTACTTTCTCGTAAATAAGCAATCCGATATTTCAGCAACTCACGTTGTTGTTTTTCTTCATCAAAAGATTTCCATTCTTCGGCGCTGAATTCTAAAACATCTTCATCAGAAACCGCTGTAATGGAAGCAGAGCCACTCGCAGCAAACCTTGCTATCAATGTTTCGATCGGTTCAGCTTTATCTGATTCTTTATTATACCAAGAATCAAACAATCTCATAAAAATCCACTGCGTCCATTTGTAATATGCGGGATCGGAAGTACGTACTTCGCGGCTCCAATCATAAGAGAATCCAATGTTATCCATTTGTTCCCGATAACGATTAATATTCACCTCGGTCGTAACAGCAGGATGCTGCCCAGTCTGAATGGCGTATTGCTCTGCAGGAAGACCAAAAGAATCATAGCCCATCGGATGCAATACATTGAAACCTTTCAAACGTTTATATCTTGAAAAGATGTCCGAAGCAATATATCCCAGGGGGTGACCAACGTGCAATCCAGCTCCGGAAGGATAAGGAAACATATCCAATACATAGTATTTTGGCTTTTGATGCGAATCAGATGTTTTATACGTTTGGTGATCCGCCCAAAACTTTTGCCACTTTTTCTCTAATGATTTGTGATTATACTCCATTTTTATTCGTAAGGAATTTTTATGACTTGCGAAATTACGATTTTAATACCGAAATGTGATAAAAGTTTTGTAGTTTGAACAATAAATTATAGTATTGAAAAGTTATTTAAACACAGATAGAAAACGAAGTTCGAATTGATTTTATCAAAGTAATTACAAGATTAATTCGAAATCTTCCAACTCAAATAGTTACTTTCGCAAATAAATTTTTGCTTATTATGTCAGAATACGAATTAAGCACACAAAAAAGAAAAACAAAATCTGTATATGTATCTACGGTTATCAGTATTGCACTTGTGCTATTGGTAACAGGTATGTTGGGATTACTCTTGGTGCACGCTAAAAATCTTTCGAAATACGTTAAAGAAAATATTGTCTTAAATGTCATCGTAAATGATGGCACTAGTGAAGGTGATGTACTGTCCTTGCAAAAAGACCTTGAGAAGGATCCGTACGTACTCCGTACTGAATATATCAGCAAAGAATTAGCTGCAAAAAATTTAAAAGAAGATCTTGGTGAAGATTTCGTACAATATCTGGGGCATAACCCACTACTACCCTCTTTGGATGTTTACATGAAGGAGAATTATGCGAATACAGATAGTATCAAAACTTTTATTGAGAAGATCTCCAAAAATAATAAGATCAAAGAGGTCGTATATCAGGAATCACTGATTGACATGGTCAACAAAAACGTGCGTATTATCGGTATGATTGTTTTGGCTTTTGCTGTGATCCTACTCATCATCGCCGTAGCTTTAATCAACAATACCATCCGTCTTGCAATTTACTCACAGCGTTTTCTGATCAAAAGTATGCAACTTATTGGAGCGACCAAGAACTTTATCCGCAGACCATTTATAACTTATGGCATAATTCATGGTTTACTGGGATCTTTGATCGCGATTTTACTTCTCATTTTAACGCTTAAGTTTGGGCAGCAGCAGATACCTGAACTGGTCTTTTTACGCAACTGGTTTGAATTTGCAGTGATCTTTTTAGGCGTAATCCTAATTGGGATTCTCATTTCGGGACTCAGCACCTATTTCGCGGTGACAAAATACTTAAAGGCACAATCTAACGATTTATACAGATAAAAAATGGCTCAAATAAAGAAATCTACTGAATCAGTCAACAAAGGTTCATTTGTATTCTCCAAAGTAAATTACCAACTTTTTATAGCTAGTTTAGCTGTTGTCATTATTGGCTTTGCATTGATGTCGGGTGAAACTGATATTTATAGTTTTACCAAGATTACCTTAGCCCCTATTGTTGTTGTTCTCGGGTTTGCGATAGGATTCGCAGCAATTCTGTACCGCCCAAAAAACAAATCCAACTAAAGCATAATCTTATTTTAAACTGATGTCTATTATTGAAGCTATCATCCTTGCTATTATTGAAGGATTAACGGAGTTTTTGCCTGTTTCTTCGACAGGTCACATGATCATTGCTACTGCCTTAATGGGTATTCAACCATCAGCATTTGTCAAATTATTTACGATTGTCATCCAGCTGGGAACGATATTATCGGTTCTCGTACTATACTACAAACGTTTTTTTAAAACGCTTTCTTTTTATTACAAATTGATCATCGCAGCTATTCCAGCTTCGATCCTAGGTTTGTTGTTCAACGATTATATTGATGCACTATTAGAGAGCCCTTTAATGGTTGCAGTGATGTTAGTGGTCGGTGGTCTGGTGTTGCTTTTTGTAGACAAGTGGTTCAACAAACCAACTGTAGAAGATTCAGACAAGGTTTCCTACAAGCAGGCTTTTATGATCGGTATATATCAATGTCTGGCATTGATCCCGGGCACATCAAGATCTGCAAGTACGATTATTGGCGGTATGGCCGAAAAATTAACGCGTAAAGCAGCGGCGGAATTCTCCTTTTTCCTCGCTTTGCCGATGATGTTTGGTGCTTCAGCAGTAAAACTTTTGAAGTTTTTCAAGGAAGGGAACACGTTTACTGGAGAAGAGCTTAATTTACTCATCATAGGAAATCTAATTGGTTTTGTTGTTGCGATTGTTGCCATTAAGTCCTTTATTGGCTTTTTGACCAAATATGGTTTTAAAGCATTTGGTTGGTACCGAATCATCATTGGTGTTATTATTCTCGCCCTTCTGCTTTCGGGTCATAGTTTACAAATTATCTAAAATCTTCGATGGAAAATATAGAGGTTAGTGAAAATTCCGCGAAGTTCAACTTTGCCGAAGGAGAAATGCTGTTGATTGATAAACCTTTAACATGGACAAGTTTTGACGTTGTTGGTAAGGTTAGAAACTCCATCAAACCGTTAAAATTAAAAGTCGGTCACGCGGGAACTTTAGATCCGCTTGCGACCGGTTTACTTATTGTTTGCACAGGCAAACTCACAAAAAAAATTGACAGCTACCAAGCTGAGGACAAAGAATACACAGGTTCGATCACGTTGGGAGCAACAACGCCTTCTTATGATCTGGAAACAGAAATTGATGAAACGTTTCCAATCGATCATATTACGGCGAAGATGATCCATGAAGCTGCGAAATCTTTTGAGGGAGATATTCAGCAATTTCCACCTGCCCATTCGGCCATAAAAATTAATGGCGAACGCGTATATGAAAAAGCGCGTCGTGGCGAGGAAGTTGAAATAAAATCCCGTCAAGTACGTATTAATAGCTTTCTGATTGAAAAAATCGAACTTCCCAATGTGTATTTTCGTATCTCCTGTTCAAAAGGAACCTACATCAGATCACTGGCTTATGACTTTGGAAAAGTCTTACAGAGCGGCTCTCATCTGAGTTCTTTAAGACGGACCAAAAGCGGGGATTATAAAGTCGAAAATGCATGGAATCTAGAACAACTTATCGCTGAAATAAAACGTCATAAAGAAATCATTAAATAACTTTACCACCCCGTTTTATTGATTCTTTATCTTATTTTTGCAAAAACTCCTATAAATGAAAATCTACAGAAGTTTAGATGATTTCTCACCAGTTGAAAATGCAGTTGTAACCATCGGTACTTTCGATGGTGTCCATATTGGCCATCAAAAAATATTGGCGCATTTAAAAGAAGCAGCTCAAAAAATTAATGGCGAGACAATTCTGCTTACTTTTTTCCCACATCCACGGTTGATTATCAATCCGGATGATGATAGCTTACGCTTAATCAACGATATCGAAGAGAAAGTCAGTCAATTGAGTAAAGTAGGAATTGACCACTTAATTATCATTCCTTTTTCCCGTGATTTCTCCAATCAGACCCCGGAAGAATACATTAGTAATGTTCTTGTAGGCAAATTGGGTACAAAAAAGATTGTGATAGGTTATGATCACCATTTTGGAAAAGATCGTAAAGGTACTATGGGAGATTTAGAGCAGTTTGCCTCTATATTTGATTACAGCGTTGACGAAATCCCCGAACAGGATATCAACGATATTGCCGTATCTTCCACGCGAGTACGTGAAGCTCTCATCAAAGGTGATATCAGAACGGCTAATCTTTATTTGGGTTATCCGTTTGAATTGACAGGAACCGTAATCAGAGGTGACCAAATAGGGCGGACAATCGGATTTCCAACAGCGAACCTGCAGGTCCACGAACCGCATAAGCTCATACCAGCCTATGGAATATATGCTGTGGAAGTATATATCTATAATCATATCCAAAATATCACCACAGGAGAGTACAGAGAGGAAAGCCCTGTTTCTATTGCCAAAGGTATGGGCTATATCGGGACTAGGCCTACTGTAGATGGTATGAATCGTGCTATTGAAATCAGCCTATTTGATTTCGATCAGGATATTTATGGCAAGACACTACGTGTAAAATTCCTCCATTTTATCCGTCATGATGAACGGTTCGATTCACTTGAAGAAATGAAAGCTCAGATCAAAGCAGACGAAGTCGAAATCAGGAGCCTAATTGGATAACAGCATATTATTTACAATATAAAAAAGCGGGAATTCCCGCTTTTTTATATTGTAAATAAGTAGTTTCTCTACTTGTAAAGGAAGTGTATTTACTTAAGAAGCGCTTCTATCCCCAGCCTGTAGCTATCCAGACCGAAACCACAGATCACCCCTTTACAATTCTTTGCCAGGAACGAATGATGGCGGAATTCCTCTCTTTGGTGAACATTACTGATATGAACTTCAATAACAGGCGTAGTGACAGCTGCAATTGCATCGCCCAGGGCAATTGAGGTATGCGTATAAGCCCCCGCATTCAATACAATTCCGTCAAATTCAAAACCAACTTCGTGGATCTTATCGATTAATCCCCCTTCTGAATTGCTTTGAAGATAATGCAATTCCGCCGTTTCAAACAGTTCTTTCAGCTCTTCAAAATAGCTCAGGAAATCCCGGCTGCCATAAATTGACTTTTCCCTTACACCCAATAAATTCAAGTTTGGGCCATTCAGTATGAGGATTTTTTTCATTGGAATATAATTATTTTTTGTGCTAGTCCATTAACAATTCGACTACGCGCAATTATTCTGTTTAAATCTATAGTTTTTAAGTCATCCTAAGATAGCAGAGCTGCAGGAGTCGGAGATTTATACTGAGATAAAGCAAGGAATCACTCCCCTACCCTATCATTCTGCCCTAAGACATGCTTGTAAAGACAAACTATATAGATGACTGCTCTAACACAGAACAGAATCCTTATAGTTTGTCTCATTTCAAGTCTAGATCAGTTTATAAAAAATTCTACAAATCGTTATAAATTGCACGGAAGCTGGAGCGAAGTCCAAATGAAACCACTCCTGACTTATTGACAACAGGCGTTTCATATTGCGCTTTTGCATATCGCTGAGTATAGGCGAGTTCTAAACGAAGATTATACTTCGGATTGAGCACATAGGCAGCCTTAGCATCTGCATAGTAGATATTATTCTTTATTCCCTGTGCAATATGGTTTCCATATAAATTTGGTATAGTTCGATAAGACTGAAATATATCCCCTCCCATATTACTTCCATCTGGCAGATCAAGTCCATTTTGGGTAAACATACCCTGCAATGAAAAATCCCATCGATCCCAAGCATAATTCACGAGGCCAACAAACTCTCTGAAGTTCGCTCCTTTCGGATGTGCCAATGGCTCTGCGTTGTTGCTATAGTTGGAATACGATTTAAAGTGTGCATATGTATAAGGTCGAGCCGTATTATATTCGGCTAAAAAGTTCAGGTTCTTGACCCCAAACATGTCATACCCTCTTACACCAAGTTGTGCCCCCCATTTATTATGCGCATATCCGTTCCCCGCAAAAAACTCTTTCGCTGTAAATTCCCCTAATAAAAACTGTCCATATGCAGTCAAATTATAAGGAAGTTTATATTTTGAAGTTAACCCCAAAAACATTTTATCTGGTGAGGTCGAATTATTACTTTCGACAGGCCGGATAAAGATAATTGGGCTCAGATAACTAAAATCGAAACCTCTTTTCCCTGCTTCATCCTGCGCAGCCCAAACAACAGATTGGAAAAAGCCTACCGACAACTTATTGGTTACATTCCAATCCAAATATTGAAAGGCGCCCCATTTCTTTCCATCTCCTAAACGTGTGTTATTTTGCCCCTCCATCGGATATGTGCCTGTTAAATCCTGTCTTGGATGCGTTGGATCATTCATGTAGGCCCAGATCGAAGTATATTGAACATTTCCAATCGTCCCCGTCAATTTCAGATGCGCATAATTTGAGGAGAAATCGGATAAAAGCATGGATCTATACCCATCCCCTATAAAGTTTTTGTCGTAAGCCAAAGTTGCCTGAATATACTTATGGGCATCATAGGTCATACTCGCTGTCGCATACATCCAGTCCATTTTATTTTTAGACTGAAATTTCGTATTTCCCTGGCCAGGAACAACTTTATGCGCAACAATATAATCATCTAGGTATTTTGGAAATACCGCCTGACTTTCAAATGCGGAAGTATTGAATGTAAATTTATTTCCGACGTTCAATCCCACCTGAAATCCTCTGCTATTCATCCAAGTACGTCGTTTATCGCCCTGCATATCCTTTCCAATATAAAGATCAGGTAAAAAATCAGCGTAGAATGTATAATCGTCCTTTTCAACCTGTACAAGATGTTCATTAAAAATCTTGCGCATAAACCAATTGGATGAAGAAACGGGTTTATTGGATTGTATGGAATCAAACTTGGCTAACAATAAAGAGTCTTTAATGACGAATGGTTTAGCCGAAGTATGCATTCTTGTCTCCGTAGAATAAACAACATCGTTCATTTTTTGATAAAAATGATACGAGTAAGGTTGGCTCTTAATCTGGGCAAAACCTGCGAAGGAAATTCCTACTCCCATACCCACCAGTACAATTCGGAGTAAATTATTATTTTTTATTATATTAAGCCTCATAAAATTATTTCAAAAATTATTTTTTCTAGCAAAATGCATTCCTAAACGCAAATTAACCGAATAAAATTGACTTTATTCATATGTTCAGTCAATTATATCATGCTAAATCGTATTTGCTGTTCCTTTTATTCAAAAATATTTATATCTTGCATCTCACTAAATAACCTTATATAATATAAAACAGCCCTAATAAGCATGAAACGCAGAACATTTATCCAAAACGCAAGCCTGTTGACTGCAGGTGCACTTACAAGCAAATTTTCATTTGCTCAGGAACATTCTTTTCCCACTGTACGTACTGTTAAGGAGAAAAGACTTTTTTCCAGCAAGGTAATCGAAGATGCAATTGTAGAATTTCAGAAAAATGTTAAAAATAAGGAACTGGCTTGGTTATTTAACAACTGTTTCCCGAATACCTTGGATACGACTGTATTTCCCTATGTTCAAAATGGCCGTAATTACACCTATGTGATCACGGGAGATATTGATGCGATGTGGTTACGCGACAGCAGTGCTCAGGTATGGCCGTACCTCCCTTTTATGAAAAAGGATAAAAAATTGCAGGATCTTATTGTTGGTTTAATCCAAAAACAAAGCAAATGTATCAATATTGATCCCTACGCTAATGCATTTTATAATGACCCGACAAAAAAAGGCGAATGGTTCAGCGATCACACCAATATGAAACCAGGAATCCACGAACGAAAATGGGAAATCGATTCATTGTGTTATCCAATTCGGCTGGCCTATCATTACTGGAAGGAAACGAACGACAGCAGTCCATTTAATGAAGAATGGTTAGCGGCTCAACACAAGATCTATCAGACTTTCGTTGAACAGCAGCGTAAAGATAGTTTAGGCCCTTATAAATTTGAACGGACAACCTCCAGAGGATCTGACACTTTACAGGTAGATGGCTATGGGTATCCTGTAAATCCGATTGGTTTGATCTGCTCTAGTTTTCGACCTTCAGACGATTCCACTATTTTCTCATTCCTGATCCCCTCCAATTTATTTGCAATCGTTAGCCTTAGACAGTCTGCCGAAATTTTGAAGAAGGTCAAAAATGAACAGGCACTCGCAGCTCAAATGGAAGCACTGGCCAATGAAGTGGAGGCAGCGGTCAATACATATGGAATCATAGACCACCCTACATTGGGAAAAATATATGCCTTTGAAGTAGATGGATTTTCGAGTCATCTGATGATGGATGATGCAAATATTCCTAGCTTGTTGGCCCTACCTTATTTAGGAGCTGTAGATATAAATAATGAAGTTTACCAACGCACACGGAATTTTGTTCTTTCCGACAAAAACCCATTCTTTTTTAAAGGAACAGCAGCAGAAGGCATTGGTGGCCCGCACATAGGCAGGGATATGATCTGGCCGATGTCCATTATCATGCGGGCGCAGACCTCAACAAATGATGATGAGATTCGTAATTGTATTAAAACCCTGGTCAATACACATGGTGGAACCGGATTTATGCATGAATCTTTTCATAAAAACGATCCTAAAAAATTCACAAGACATTGGTTTGCTTGGACAAATACATTATTTGGCGAATTAATTTGGAAAATATATAAAGAGAAACCATCTTTGCTTCAATAAATCTGAAACTTATAACACAATGTTATAAGTGAAAGAGCTTATAACATTGTGTTATGGATAATTTATCAAAATCTGGACCAATTGGCATTTTTGACTCTGGTTATGGAGGGCTCTCCGTATTTAAGGAAATTCAACATCTTTTACCTCAATACGATTATATCTATTTAGGCGATAACGCCCGTGTTCCATACGGGACAAGATCCTTTGAGACCGTTTATAATTACACCAAACAATGTGTTTTTAAATTATTTGACCTGGGCTGTAATCTCGTTATTCTCGCATGTAATACAGCTTCAGCAAAAGCATTAAGAACCATTCAACAAAACGACCTTCCTCCGGGGAAAAAAGTTCTTGGCGTCATTAGGCCCACGACGGAAATCCTACACAATTTTACGAAAACCAACAAGATAGGTATTTTAGCTACTACCGGAACTGTAAAATCTGAATCGTATAAAATAGAAATAAACAAGTTCAATCCAGAAATTGAAGTTTTTCAGCACGATTGTCCTTTTTGGGTTCCTCTGGTAGAAAATAATGAAATCAATACAGAAGGTGCTCATTACTTTGTAGAAAAGGATTTGCGCGAGCTTCTACTACAATCAGATCAGATCGATACCATTGTGCTAGCCTGTACCCACTACCCTTTATTACTGCCCGTAATCGAAAAATATACGCCAGGTAATATAAAGATAATATCTCAGGGGCCTATTGTTGCAAATAGCTTAAAAGAATATCTCAGTAGACATCAGGAAATTGAAACAATTTGTTCCCAAAATGGTCAATTGGCCTTTTATACTACGGATGATCCGAGAGACTTTGAAAGCAAAGCAAAAATATTTTTTGGACAGCCAATAGCGGCAAGCCATATTAGTGTTTAAAAATAAAAAGCTACGATTTTTAAAACTTTTACTTCCCAATTCTCGTTATTCTGATAAAAGGGAGGTAGAATGAAAAAGAACTTTATAACCATAACATTTAATCAAGACACACAGCATTGCGAATCCAAAGAATTTTCAAGCATCCAGGAAAGTGCAGACTATTTTAAAACTTTCGAAACTTCCGCACAGCCCAATTATGTGCCGGTATGCATCTACAATTTAAACACAAACACAATTCTTGATATAAGTGATTATTATATCAACAAGGATACGGAACTCCAACAGATAGTAAAAAATTGTTTAGCAGAAAAGTAACTCTTTTGATCGTTATAAAAAATTAGCGAACCAGGCATTTCTCCTTTTTATTTCTTGGGTAATGTATATATATTATTACATGCTGGAAAATAATATTTCATTAATTTTTAATATCTTCAAGCAGATAATCAGACAACAAACAAGTCACAGATAATGAAAACCAAACTGACACTAAGCCTTTTAACTGTATCTTTAGGATTAATGGCATGTAATTCCAATCATGCGAATTCAAATTCGAGCACGGATAGCAGTGCAAATTCGGCAACTGACACCACAAGTTACCCTCCAGTAGAGACACAAAAGGCAAACACAGATTATAAACCGGCATTTGCTGGACAAACGAGAATTAATGGTGCGAAAACATCTACTCCTTTCGAAGGGAAAGTAATCGCAGAAGGATTAAAATCACCTTGGGGAATTACCGCACTGCCCGACGGTCGATTACTAATTTCTGAAAAAGAGGGTGATTTTCGTATTGCAACCGCAGACGGTAAATTAGGAGAACCGATCAAAGGTTTACCTGCAGTCAATAGTAGCGGGCAAGGGGGTCTTTTAGGATTACGTCTTGACCCAAACTTCGAATCAAATCGGATGATATATTGGGTTTTCTCGGACAATACGGCTGCGGGAACGTTGACTGCAGTTGCAAAAGGAAAGCTTTCAGCTGATGAGAAATCAATAGAAGGTGCTAAAGTGATCTATCAGGCAACTCCGGCACATAAGGGGAATCTGCATTATGGCGGACGCATCATCTTCGATAAAGAAGGAAATATTATTCTGAGTACTGGTGAAAGATCAGATCTGGTTACAAGACCATTGGCACAAGACCTGAATGCAGCATTGGGCAAGATTCTGCGCATCACTACAGAGGGGCAACCTGCGCCTGGCAATCCATTTATAGGTAAGCCAAATGTCCGTCCCGAAATTTACAGTTATGGACATCGCAATCCACAAGGACTTGTTTTACATCCAGAGACAGGTGATCTTTGGGAAACTGAATTTGGTCCGCGGGGCGGCGATGAGCTGAATAGAATACAAGCAGGCAAAAACTATGGGTGGCCAACAATTACATATGGTATAGAATATAAAGGAGATAAAGTTGGTGAAGGTATACAGCAAAAAGACGGTTTAGAACAGCCTGTTTATTATTGGGACCCTGTCCTCTCCCCTAGCGGAATTACTTTCTATACTGGACAAAATATTCCCGAATGGAAAAATAATCTTTTTATCTGTGGCCTGAGCAGCATGCACATTGCCAGAATTATACTGAAGGATAACAAAGTGGTTGGAGAAGAACGTCTATTAGGCAGTGAAGGACAACGATTTAGAGATATCACGCAAGGTAAAGATGGCGCACTATACGCTATAACGGATATTGGCAAACTCTATAAAATTGATAAAAAATAAATACCTCGATCTGAAAGCAGCCCTTCTCTAATGGGCTGCTTTTTTATTAATATTAAAATATCCTCCTATATGAACTTTTCGCTGGCCGACCACTATTTACTCAAAATATGACAAATACGGAAACTTGGCTCGATTATTGATCCTTAATAGTAAATCAATAAATTATTATATGGTAAAAAAAGAAAAAATGAAAAAATTATTAGAGATTAACCCCTTGTCATTCTATATGACCAATTGGGGATTTGTAAACAACACCACCCCGAAAAGAACGCGCAAAACCTGCCAACCTTCTCCAAAAAATTAAGCGTTCTTGCTTAACAATTCAATTTAAATTTTATAAAAATCATCTGCTGATATCCTCCATACGGATATTAAGTAAGAGATTTATTTCTTTTACTTCATCCGTATGGAAGGACTTGAAGCTATGCGAAAAAAAATGCCAATACAATTACAATAATAATACAAGCAATCATAATGTATTTATTCAATTGGCTATTTTTCTCTCCTTCGTCACTTTTATAGTGATAATCTCGTTTGTTGGGCAAATTCATAAGCTTGTTTTTATTCATGATGAAGTTACGGACTTTTTTCCATATTATTCGTGATGATAAGGCTCGCCTTTCATAATGGAAAATGCTCGATAGAGTTGCTCAGTAAAAAACAACCGAATCATTTGATGTGAAAAAGTCATCTTTGATAAAGAGATTTTTGAATCTGCTCTATCATAAATTTTTTGATCAAAACCATATGGTCCACCAATAATAAACACCATATGTTGAACACTTTGTACCATCATTTTTTCCAAATAAGCAGAAAATTCCAATGAACGATATTCTTTCCCATGTTCATCCAACAGCACCACCAAATCCTGCGGCTGTAATTGTTTCAAGATCAAAAGGGCTTCCTTATCCTTCTGTTGTTCAACAGAAAGATTTTTAACATTCTTGATGTCTGGGATCACCACAATATTAAAGTTCACATAAAACTTTAATCGCTTAATATACTTTTCAATACCTTCGATAAGATATTTGTCATCTGTTTTACCTATGCAAAGTAACGTTATTTTCATTTAAACATTTTATAAGTTATTGTTGTGAATAGCACTAGAGAAGCCAGTTTTCTAGATCCAAAAGAATGGCTCTCTTCCTATTTCCGGACATTATCAAAAGCTGTTCACAAACTTTTATCCAAGAACTGTTACGCTAATAAATAGCGCATACATACGATTGAGCAAAGTTCTGATTTTATTTAAAATAAACACAATCAAAACGACAAAAAAACATTCTCCCCATTTATTCGTTTAGTTATAAAACATTTTTTTTCCCGTACATGCTTAAAACATCACTTTGAAAATAGATAATAAGCTAGCTTTCATAAGCATCGCGAAGACCAATGTAGCATAGGACAATAAGTAATTCAGGAAATCCTATAACTAGGAATAATCGACTACATTTAGCCCCATAAAAAGACGTAAAATTGTACCTGCTCATGGAAATTATAATAACATGGAAATGCAAACAAAATAAGTATACACATGAAAATAATCAAATCAATTATCCTTATCGCTTTAAGTTTAATAGCACATGAAACCTACGCTCAAACAACTGCAGCAGACAGCACCAAAACCTGGATCATCAAAGGAGAAAACACTTTTTTAATCAACCAAAGTTCATTTTCCAATTGGGCAGCAGGTGGGGTAAATTCATTTTCCGGCAACCTAACTCTCAATTACGACTTCAATTACAAGAAAGGCAAATGGTCATGGGACAACAAAGTTCTGGCAGCTTATGGGCTAACCTTTCAAAAAGAATCGGACTGGCGCAAAAATGATGACCGATTCGTATTAAACAGCTTGTTGGGCCATCAAGCCTCCCAATACTGGCTATATACATTCTTTTTAAATTTCAACACACAATTTGCTGATGGTTATGATTACACAGCTTCACCCAAAAAACGGATATCCAGATTTTTAGCCCCGGCATACCTGAGCTTCGGACCTGGTTTTGCATACAAAAGATCTGATAACCTCAGATTTAATCTTTCACCTGCTGCTGTGCGGTTTGTATTCGTAAGTGATACACTCCTTTCCACACGATATGGACTAGATCGGAATAGCAAGTCCCGCACAGAATTTGGTGCATCATTTGACGCTTATTATAAAGTAAATTTAATGGAGAATATTTCATTTGAAAATATACTAAAACTCTATTCAAACTATTTAGATAAACCTCAAAATGTAGATATTGATTACACAGCAAATCTTTTTATGAAAGTAAACAAGTTTATCACCGTAAACGCAGGTGTACAGATGATCTATGATGACAATACTGCTATCCCGATTATTAAAGACGGCGTTGAAGTTGGGAAGAGAAATTCTGCCCTACAAATCAGGCAAATTGTTGGTGCAGGTGTGACCTATAAATTTTAAAAATCACAAAAGGGAACATCAAAAAATCAACACAAAAAGCAAAGATCAAACACTGGTTGTATACAGAACCTTCATGACCTGGCAGAGACCAACAGTAATGAAAGCGAACTGGAGGTTCTTTCTAGCGAATAACATCTAAACACTTCCAAAAAAAAACCGAATTTAAATCATTCGGTTTTTTCTATTATTAGGAATACTTACGTAAAATTAATTACTAAAATGGTGCATCATCAGGCATATCGTTCATTCGGGATGGCATCGTGATACCACCACTGAAGCCACCACCACTAAAATCATCAGCAAAGTTTGGCGACGGATTCAAGGCCGAAGCAGAAAAAGTAGCCGGCGCATCACCAAATCCATCTCCTCCGCCCATACCCGAAAACTCATCTTCTAAATCCACAAACTTCACAAACTTACCCACAAAGCGAAGTGGAACAATTCCGGTCTCCCCATTACGGTGTTTTGCAATAATAACTTCACCGACTCCCGCAGTAGGACGCCCCTCTTCATCTTCTGTCAAACCATAATATTCGGGTCTATATAAGAAAAGAACCATATCCGCGTCCTGCTCAATAGAGCCAGACTCCCTCAAATCAGACAACATTGGACGCTTACTATTTCCTGGTCTTGATTCCACCGCGCGACTCAACTGCGATAATGCCAAAACAGGAATATTTAATTCCTTAGCAACAGATTTCAAAGCCCGCGAGATGCTACCGATTTCCTGCTCACGATTACCCCCACCTTTACCTTCGGCTTTTCCATGCATTAGCTGCAAGTAATCGACAATAACCATCTGAATATCGTATTGCGCCTTTAAACGTCTGCATTTCGCTCTAAATTCGAATACGTTCAAAGCTGGCGTATCGTCAATAATAATGGGCGCATCTGTTAACCGACCAATCCGCGAATGCAATTGCTGCCATTCATGATCTGCAAGATTTCCTTTTTTCAATTTTTCTTGCTCAATTTCAGTTTCACCAGCTATCAGACGATTGACAAGCTGAACGGATGACATCTCTAGAGAGAATACAGCCACTGCTTTACCATGTTCCACGGCAGCATTACGTGCAACAGAAAGTACAAATGCCGTCTTTCCCATTGCTGGACGAGCTGCAATAATAACAAGATCGGAGGGCTGCCAACCTGAGGTCATGCGGTCGAGGGCAGTTAAGCCCGACGGTACACCTGTCAAACCATCGGTACGATCACGCAGCATTTCAAGATTAGAAATCGCCTCACGCATGATATCATCCATCTTTCTGGAGTCTCTCCGCAAATTATTCTGCGCGATATCAAATAGGCTTTTTTCCGCATGATCTAAAAGATCAAAGATATCTGAAGTTTCATCATATGAACTGTTAATAATTTCCGTAGAAACTTTGATAAGCTCGCGCTGAATATATTTTTGAGAAATAATACGTGCATGATACTCAATATTCGCCGCCGAAACAACCCGATCGGTCAGCTGCGTAATGTAATAGGCACCGCCGACCATTTCTAAGGCTCCCATCCTTCTGAGCTCAGAAGTAACGGTTAAGATATCAATAGGTGAAGTTTTTTGAAAAAGACCAAAAATTGCTTCGAAGATCTTTTGATGAGATTCTTTATAAAACGATTCTGGTTTTAAAATATCAATGATTTCACTTAGTGCATTTTTTTCAAGCATCAATGCCCCAAGGACAGCTTCTTCAAGATCTACTGCCTGAGGAGGAAGTTTGCCCAAGCCGCTCACCAAATTATTTAATTTGGTACGCCGCTCACCATAATTGCCTCGTTTGTTATCCGTATTACCCGCTTCAAAATTACTGTCGTTCATCATGATATTATATCAGAAATATAGCTTTGCTATCCTTAAAATCTAGATAGGATAACAAATGTATAAAAAATAAAACTCACCTCCATAAGGAATTACAAACAGACAAATTTTAAGATCAGGCCGTATCCCTCAAAAAGCTTTGAAGGACACATATTTACATTGTTAGTTTTCAACAATAGATGTTGAAAAGATGTTAAAAACTAATAATCAACATTAAAAATCAACACATTAAAAAATGTTAACAATTTAAATTATTGTGAATAAGCAAAAAGCTAAAAATAAAACAATTCTGCTGACTGCATTCAAAAACAACCCATCGTTTTTATATAAAAACAAATCCCGTTTTTAGCGCAAAAAAATATTCTTATGTTGTATATTTGTAAAATGACGCACAATTCCTCCACATTAAAACCCTACAAAGACACCGATGACGGGAAGAAGAAGCAGGTAGCAGACATGTTCAACAACATTTCTCATTCCTATGATTTCTTGAATCATTTCATGTCTTTGGGAATTGATATTATATGGCGCAAAAAAGCCATCAATGCATTAAAGTCCATAAAACCGCAGCTCATGTTGGATGTGGCTACGGGAACCGGTGATTTTGCTTTGGAATCAATTAAAATATTGAATCCAAAAAAGATTATTGGTGTGGACATCTCTCAGGGAATGCTTGATGTCGCCAAGAAGAAGATTGCAAATAAAGGTTTAGAAAATCAATTTGAAGTGCAGCTTGGGGACTCCGAAAGGCTTCAGTTCGAAGACAATACTTTTGACGCTGTTACCGTGGCATTTGGTGTACGAAATTTTGAAAACCTAGAAAAGGGCTTATCAGATATCTATCGTGTGTTAAAACCCGGAGGTAAAGCTATTATTTTAGAATTTTCAAACCCGAAGAAATTCCCAATTAAGCAATTGTATAATTTTTATTTCAAATTTATCACACCCACCATTGGAAAATTCTTTTCAAAGGATTCCAGTGCGTATGAATACTTACCAGAATCTGTTGCTCAATTTCCAGATGGACAAAAATTTGTTGCCATAAACAAAAAGGCAGGTTTTAACGAAACTATAGTTAGGCCGCAAACATTCGGCATCTGTACAATCTATGTGGCTACAAAATAGCTCCCTAGAATCTAATTTTTGAGTCAACACTGATTAAATTTTAATGTCAACAAGTTACCATATATGACTAAGACAGTTTTTATCACAGGAGCAAGTTCCGGAATCGGTCAGGCTTGTGCGGAAGTTCTGGCGAAAGAAGGTTACAATCTTTTACTTTGCGCACGTAGACTAAATCGTTTAGAAAAATTAAAAGATACGCTGCTTAAGGCATACCCTACAATTCAAATACATATTTTTGAACTCGATGTTCGAGATGCCGAACAAGTTGCCAATCAAATTGATGGTCTCCCCCAAGAATGGAAGAAAATCAATATCCTAATCAACAATGCTGGATTGAGCCAGGGATTGGATCCTATTCAAGATGGCGATATTGGAGATTGGGACAGAATGATTGACACAAATATCAAGGGCCTACTCTATGTAAGTAAAGCCGTAATTCCGCTTATGGATACCGAAAGCGGCGCTCACATTGTTAATTTAGGTTCCATTGCTGGGAAAGAAGTTTATCCCAACGGAAATGTCTATTGTGCCACAAAACATGCTGTTGATGCACTAACGAAAGCCATGCGTATCGATTTGCTGCAGAAAGGCATTAAAGTTACCTCTATTGATCCTGGGATGGTTGAAACAGAATTTTCTGAAGTGCGGTTTCACGGAGATCGAGAAAGAGCTAAAAACGTTTATAATGGTGTACAGCCCCTGACAGGAAAAGACATTGCTGAGACTATCCTTTTCGTCATAACCCGACCTGCACATGTCAATATAAGTGATCTCTTAATAATGCCCACAGCACAGGCAACAGGCACGATTGTTAATCGAAAATAATTAAATATTATGTCATTAGAACTACAAATAAACCAAGACATCAAGGCGGCCATGATCGCAAAAGATACAGCAAAATTACGTGGTTTACGTGCGATTAAAGCAGCTATTCTTTTAGCAAAAACGGAAAAAGGTCATGCCGAAGACCTTAACCAAGAGGCAGAGATTAAAGTTTTACAAAAACTTGTAAAACAACGTCGCGAATCTGCTGAAATTTATAAGACTCAAAACCGTGAAGATCTTTATGCGATTGAAGTTGAGGAGGAAAAAGTTATAGAGGCTTATCTGCCAAAACAACTAAGCAAAGAAGAAGTTGAAACAATAGTCAAAGCAATTATTGTAGAAACAGGAGCTTCTTCCATTAAGGATATGGGCAAAGTGATGGGAGCGACAAATCAAAAGCTCGCTGGACAAGCTGATGGTAAAACCATCTCTGAAGTTGTTAAAAGCCTTCTAGTATAAAAAATCAAATCGATCGAGTCAAATTGAATTGGTATCTCTTCCGAGATAGATGTGATTTAATTTGACTCTTTTTTTATTTCAACTATGGCTTTACATTGGAATCTGAAGAAATTTGACGAACTCAGCAATAAAGAATTATATCGTATTCTAAAGTTGCGAATGGAAGTTTTTGTTTTGGAACAAGAATGCCTATACCCTGAATTGGACGATAAGGATTTCGCATGTCTTCATCTTTGGGCGGAACAAGACGGGAGCATTCTAGCTTACACGAGATTAGTTCCTCCTGGACTTTCGTATCCACAAGCATCAATCGGACGGGTTATTGTTGCAGAACAGGCACGGGGCACTGGTCTTAGCCGACAACTCATGATTACTTCGATCGAATCTATATCTAACGAATTTGGAGTCAATGACATACAGATTGGCGCGCAATTTCATTTAAAATCGTTTTATGAAAAATTAGGGTTCGAACAGATCTCTGACCCCTATCCCGATTATGGAATTCTTCATATCGATATGATTAAATCTCCTATTTAATAAATTTACTATGCAAAACTTGGTCATTGTCACAGCTGCACTATTTGGTGCATTTGCTATCATATTAGGAGCCTTTGGCGCACATGCTTTCAAAAAGATTTTATCAGCTGAAAAACTGGAATCCTTTGAAGTTGGCGTTCGATATCAAATGTATACTGCTCTTACTTTGTTAATTATTGGGTTTAACTTCTCGTTTGAACTGCAATCTGAGCGAGTTGCATTCTATCTTATCACTTCAGGGACTATTCTATTTTCCATAAGTATTTATTTTCTATCATTTGCTGAATACTGGAAAAAGAACCTAAAGTTCCTTGGACCGATTACCCCACTTGGCGGCTTGCTTATGATCGCAGGCTGGGTTGCTATTATCATTCGTTTTTTGTAGCTTTGGAATAAATACGGCAATGATGTCTGCCCTGAACCGCCCCAAAAAGCTGATGACGTCTACTTATTTAGTATAAAACAACAATTTTATATAAAGTGTAGACTTATGGCTATTGCAAATTCAAATCAGAGTAATTTTCGTTTCTTTCTTAAATGGCTAATCACCTGTAGTTCAATAGGCTTCATCGTAGGATCTATTTGTGCATTTTTTCTCTTTTCTCTTAACTGGGTAACCCTGTACCGAAATGCTCATCCATGGATAATTTATGGGCTTCCCTTCGCAGGGTTTGTCATCGCGTTGTCTTATAAGTATTGGGGCAATCTCTCAAGCAAAGGTAACAATTTACTGATCGAGGAATATCTTCATCCTCAACGCCGGATCCCACTTGTCATGGTACCTCTCGTCCTATTCGGAACTTTACTCACACATTTATTTGGAGGTTCGGCGGGTCGTGAAGGAACTGCTGTACAGATAGGTGGTGCAATTTCTGACCAGCTCAATCGCCGGTTTGATTTTGATAAGACTGAAAGGCGCGTGTTGATATCAATCGGCATAACGGCTGGTTTTGCGGCTGTGTTTGGCACTCCTTTAGCAGGAACCATATTCGGATTAGAAGTCTTGCTTATAGGCAAAAAAAGATATTTTGGTATTCTTCCTTGCTTATTTACCGCCTATCTTGCGAATTTCAGTTGCCAACTATGGAATATCCCACATACCCATTATCCAATCCAGGATGCTATTCCAATGCTTTCTTTGACCAATATTGGATTTAGTATAGTAGCAGGTATTCTATTTGGTATCGCAGCATGGCTTTTTACATTTACCAGCGATTTCTTTAGCCTCCAATTCAAGCGAATTAAATCTCCTCTGCTTAGACCTGTGATAGGCGGTATTATTTTAGTAACCATCGTTACTTTATTGCACAGTACCGACTTTATTGGGCTTGGTATTCCGATGATTCAGAATGCATTTGTCAATCAGTCGAACTATTATGACTTCATCATCAAATTACTATTAACAACTTTTACCCTTTCAGCCGGGTTTAAAGGCGGAGAAGTCACCCCTCTTTTTTTTATTGGCGCGACCTTAGGAAGTGCATTAAGCACCGTTATCCCCCTTCCTATCGGTTTACTGGCAGCGATGGGCTTCGTTGCCGTATTCTCAGGTGCTACGAACACCCCATTAGCCTGCATCGTTATGGGCTATGAATTATTTGGTTTACAGCCGATTTTATTTGTAGGAATAGCTTGTATAGCTGCATTTATATTTTCTGGAAAAAAAGGAATTTATAGTGCGCAAAAAGGAGGCTTGAAAGAAAAATTATACCGCAGACTCAATCTATAAATCAACAGTGGAACTTTTCTCTTCGATTGAATTAATAGTCAGACATAAAAATGCCATCTTTAACGGGCCTAAAGCGTAGGTATGCTTCAGGCTCTTTTGATAATCTTAAAATCGAATTACAGTAATTTTCCCTGCAAAAAGAATGCAGCAACTGTAAAATAAATAATCAAACCAGAAACATCTACCAGTGTCGCGACAAAAGGTGCTGATGCCGTGGCAGGATCCAATCCAAAGCGTCGTAAAATAAATGGAATAAACGATCCCGACAAAGTTCCCCAGAGAACGATAAACAATAAGGAAACGGCAACAGTAAAACCAATAGCAATCCAATAAGGTCCATAATCATACAGACCAAGAAAATGCCAAGCCAATATTCGTAAAAATCCGATCGTCCCTAATATCCCACCTAAAATTAAACCAGAAGATACTTCACGTTTCATCACATACCACCAGTCCTTAAGCTTCAACTCACCGAGAGCCATCGCCCGAATAATTAAAGACGCTGCTTGCGATCCCGAATTACCGCCACTGGATATAATCAAAGGAACAAATAAAGCGAGAACCACTGCCTTCTCCAGTTCCCCTTCAAAAAAGCCCATTGCAGAAGCTGTAAGCATCTCGCTAAAAAACAAAATAATTAGCCAACCGGCCCTTTTTTGTATCAATTGTAATAAAGGGGTTTTAGTATAAGCTAGATCCAGCTCTTCCATCCCTCCAAATCGCTGAATATCTTCCGTATCACGATCTTCAATTCGATCTAGCACATCATCAAATGTCACAATTCCAACTAATACTCCTGCTTCTGTAACGATAGGCAAAGCACTACGATCATATTTTTGAAAAATCTCGAATGCCTCTTCCATGGGTGTAGAGGCTTTAATCGCCGCAAAATTATAATCTATTAAGTCAGAAATTTTGGTAGATGAATCTGATAGTAGTAATTGACCAATTTTCAAGTCATCGATCAACACGTTTTTCTCATCAACAACATATATAAAATTGAGTGTTTCAGCTTTTCTTCCAAAAACTTTAATATGTCTAAAAACATCATCAACAGTATAATAAGGACGAACCTGAACATACATTGGTGTCATAAGACGGGCTATACTGTCTTCTTTATAACCAATAAGTTCTAAAGCCATTTGCTTCTCGCGCTCATTCAAAAGATTGATAAGATATTTGATCAAATCATCAGGCAATTCCGATAATAACTCATTACGCGTATCTGGTTTTAAATTATTCAGCAATTCGGACAATTCATGCTCCGTCATTGATTTGATCAATGTGTATTGGACATCCATTTCAAAAAAAGAAAAGATCTCCAATCTATCCTCCAAAGGATAGTCCATAAATTGTTGATGTTGTTCTCCCTTACTTAAACGCGATATTTCTTCCGCGATATCGGCTGGGTGTAATGCTGAATTTTGTTCCATTGGAAGAAAATTTTAATGGATTTAGCGCAAAAGTAGCTTATTTTGTATGATTTTCAATAATCTGAAAAACTATTTTTTCTCATGGGAATTACGGCCAGCTTTTCATAAAATCGCCTACTACTACGCTGAACGGTGCATTTGACTTCCTAAGTCCATTGACTTTACAATATCTTAAAAATTAATTAATCCAGGTGCTAGCTCTACAGGTTCAAGCCCCGCATTAAACAACCGTGCTGTTAAATCACCTTGCAGTACAATGTTCCCGTCATTTACGTGCAACCAGCTACCTTCACGCAAACCTATGACTGGCTGGGCATTAAACTGATGAAACTCCTGAATTCGCGTTTCTCTCGTCTCTCCTTTATGTGTAGAATTTGGATCTGGATCCAAATAATGTGGATTGATATTAAAAGGTAAAAAACCCAGTGCGTCAAAACTAGGCGGATAAACAATAGGCATATCATTTGTAGTTCCTATTGTTAGTCCAGTCAAATTGGACCCCGCAGATGTACCGACATATGGAATCCCCTTTGCTACTTGTACGCGCAATTGCTGTACCAAATCCAGATCATATAGCGTTTTTAAGAGTAGAAATGTATTCCCACCACCGATAAAAATCGCCTTCGCATCCTGAATAGCCTTCTTCATGTTATGAAACTCATGTAGCCCCCTAACCGTTATATCCCTATCTTTCAGCGCGTTCTGCACCTTAGCCGTATAGTCATCAAACGAAATTCCCGAAGGTCGCGCGAAAGGGACAAATAGTAATTCGTCTGACTGAATAAATTCTACAAAATCTTGCTTAATATAAGCTAAAAATTCACTACCAAAGACCGTACTTGTACTTACGACCAAAAGTTTGTATGCTGGGTTAATATTCATCTTTTGTCTTTAAAACATTAAAATAAAAAAATACCTTTAACTTCGTCAATAACGAAGCCAAAGGTACATTTTTCGTTGCTTACTATTACTTATTTCTTGTCAGCAGTCTTTTTCTCCGTACCCAATCTTTTGTTTTCTTGTAGCGCCTTATGTAAAAGATATTCTATCTGCCCATTAACACTTCTAAACTCATCCGCAGCCCATTTTTCCAATGCTTTGTGCATCTGGTCATCTAAGCGTAGCATAAAGTTTTTCTTATCTGCCATTTCATTTCGTTTATTGGTACAAAGTACCTGTATTTACAATTGGTGTCGCCGCTTTCTCTCCACAGAGCACCACCATTAAATTGCTGACCATTGCTGCTTTTTTCTCGTTGTCCAATTCTACAATATCTTTCTCAGACAATTTATGCAGGGCCATTTCCACCATCCCGACCGCACCGTCTACGATCTTTGCCCTTGCTGCCACAATTGCTGCCGCCTGTTGCCTTTGAAGCATAGCACCTGCTATTTCGGAAGCATACGCTAAATGACTGATCCTCGCTTCTTTGATAATTACTCCAGCTGGAGCCAAACGATCAGATAATTCCTGTTCAAGAATATGATTTACGGTATCGCCGCCTTCACGCAAAGTGATCTCTGCCCCTTCATCTTCCAAATTATCATAAGGAAAGCTTCCAGCCAGGTGTCTTACCGCAGCTTCGCTTTGTGTGCGCACATAAGAGGTATAATTGCTTACATCATAAGCAGCCTTATAAGTATCGCCAACTTGCCATACGATAACAGCGCCAATTTCAATTGGATTCCCCATCTTATCATTTACTTTCAACGTCTGTCCTTGCAGATTATCTGAACGAAGGCTTATTTTAATTGTTGAATACAACGGATTGACAAAAAACAGACCGTTTTCTTTCACCGTACCGACATATTTTCCAAAGAAATTCAATACACGTGAATGATTTGGATTGATAATCATCAATCCTTTCAAAATAAAAAATGTAGCAATCATTAACACCACACCTAAAACAACATAAAGCGAACTTTCCTCGACACTCGCAAATGAAAATATAGCCGCGACAAATGAGACAACAGCGATCAATAAAGCTAAATAGCCTGACATTGGTTTGATTAGTTTTTCCATAATTTATTAATATATATTTGATATCATTTTAATATCATAAATATACCACAATATTTTTGATATTTCAAAGAAAATTATAAAATCACTATTTTTGATTATGTTAAAAAAATCCTTCCCGCCCCTCGTGAATTCCCAAACGAAAGTACTTATCCTTGGATCTCTACCAGGAGACAAATCACTAGAGAAAAATGAATATTATGCACATCCGCAAAATCGCTTTTGGAAAATATTTAATTCCCTATTACTTATCAGGGATACAACAAATTATGCGGAAAAGATAAACCTCCTTCTTAAAAATAACATTGGTCTTTGGGATGTCTGCGCAGAGGCCTCACGTCCCGGCAGCATGGATCTCGCAATACAGCACGAACGCCCAAATCAAATCATTGAACTACTTAAAAATTATCCATCAATTACGAAAATTGTTTTTAATGGGCAAAAGGCACACAATTTGTACCTGAAGCATTTTGACAAAAGATCGGGTATTATTTACAGATGCTTACCTAGCACAAGTCCAGCGAATGCAAAAAGTAATCTTGAAAGTCTAATTGAACATTGGCGTATTGTAATAAGTGATTAAATTAAACGAATTAGATTCGTTAATTCAGTCCTATTGCTTATTTTTGCCCTAAGATGTCAGATTTAAAATACAATCAACGAGGCGTATCCGCAGGGAAAGAGGATGTGCACAATGCGATAAAAAATATCGATAAGGGTCTGTTTCCAAAAGCATTTTGCAAAATAATACCAGATATTTTGGGTGGAGACCAGGACTGGTGTAATATTATGCATGCTGATGGTGCTGGCACCAAATCTTCATTGGCGTATATTTACTGGAAGGAAACTGGTGATATTTCAGTTTGGAAAGGTATTGCGCAAGACGCAATCATCATGAACATTGATGATCTGCTCTGTGTCGGGGCTATCGATAATATTCTTCTATCGTCTACGATTGGCAGAAATAAAAACCTTATTCCCGGAGAAGTCATTGCTGAGATCATCAATGGAACTGAGGAGATTCTGTCGGAACTTCGTGAATTGGGTATTGGCATCTACTCCACCGGGGGCGAGACTGCGGATGTTGGCGATCTTGTCCGCACAATAATTGTCGATAGTACGGTAACCTGTCGCATGAGACGTGAAGATGTTATTTCAAATCATCGCATCAAAGGTGGTAATGTAATTGTTGGATTAGCATCAAATGGAAAAGCAAATTATGAACACGCGTACAACGGAGGAATGGGATCTAATGGATTGACTTCCGCTCGTCACGATGTGTTTAACAAAAAAGTAGCGGAAAAGTATCCGGAAGCTTACGATCCAGCTGTTCCATACAATTTAGTTTTTGCAGGAAGCCAAGATCTCACTAATAAGATCGAAGTTGAAACAGGAGAACAAGTAACTGCTGGTAAATTAGTACTTTCGCCCACTCGTACGTATGCCCCTGTAATTAAGCAAATACTAGACAAGTATCGTGCACAAATTGATGGGATGGTACATTGTTCTGGTGGTGCTCAAACCAAAGTTCTACACTTCGTCGACAATGTACACGTCATCAAAGATAATCTTTTCCCAATTCCTCCCCTTTTTGAGTTGATACAAAAAGAATCCAATACGGATTGGAAGGAAATGTACAAGGTATTCAATATGGGCCATCGCATGGAATTGTACGTTCCGGAATCTATCGCTTCAGATATCATAGCTATTTCAGAATCATTTGGAATTCCAGCACAAATCATAGGCCGTGTCGAGGAAGCTCCTTCTAAGAAGGTAACGATAACCTCTCCTTTTGGTGAATTTGTCTACGAATAAAGTATTATGCCCCACATCTCTTTCTACCATATGGGATGAGGGGTATTTTTTCGATTTGGTATAAATGAAAGAAAAACTTCTTGTGGGTTGGAAAGAAACCCTAGATTTACCTGAATTGGGAATATTTGGTATAGAAGCAAAAGTTGATACCGGGGCTGCTTCTTCGGTTTTACACTGCAACTCGTACAAGATTGTTAACGAAGATGGTCAGGACTGGATTATCTGTGAACTTATCGTAAATTTTGAAACTGAAGAGACAAAAACACTAAAGTTAAAACTTTACAAAACAAAACTGGTTAAAAGTTCTTTTGGTCAAGAAGAAAAGCGATTCTATATCCGCACCACAGCAATATTATATGACCAAGTGTTTGGCATTAAGATATCCTTCAGAAACCGTTCTCAAATGACTTATCCAATGCTTTTGGGTAAAAATTTCTTGTATAAAAGATTTTTGGTTGATGTTTCCAAAGAAAATCTCTCGATGACGACCTCGGTAAAATAAAACAAATAGCCAAGCAATTTTGTTATCTTAGCACAAAATATATTCAATATACAAACCGTGAAAATTGCCGTATTATCGACAGTAAAGAGTTTATACTCAACTCGTCGTCTCGTAGAAGCCGCACAACAAAGAGGACACGAATGCGTTGTCATCGACCACAGTAAATGTTATGTAGGTATTCAACAAGGTAAACCCAGTATCCATTACAAAGGACAGGATCTTAGTGACATTGATGCTATTATTCCGCGGATAGGAGCATCTGTAACATTTTATGGATCAGCGATCGTTAGACAATTCGAGGTCATGGATGTTATTTCCGCTAATCCCAGTCAAGCCATTACGCGATCTCGGGACAAATTGAGGTGTCTACAAATTTTATCCGGAGCAGGTATCGGACTCCCGATTACAGGATTTGCACGCACGGCCTCTGATGTGGACGATCTCATTAGTATGGTAGGTGGAGCTCCTTTAGTCATTAAACTACTTGAGGGAACTCAAGGTATTGGCGTTGTGCTCGCAGAAACAAAGAAAGCTGCTTCGTCCGTTATTGAGGCGTTCTATGGCCTAGGTAATAATATTCTGATCCAAGAGTTCATCAAGGAATCAAAAGGCTCTGATATTCGTGCTTTTGTGGTTGATGGCAAAGTTGTCGGCGCCATGAAACGAACAGCAAAGGAAGGTGAGTTTAGGTCAAATATACATCGCGGTGGTACCGCTCAGGTTATTCGCTTAAGTAAAGCCGAAAGGGAAACGGCCATCGCGGCGGCTGCACAATTAGGACTTACGGTTTGTGGTGTAGACATGATCCCTTCTGACCGCGGTCCTTTGGTCCTGGAAGTAAACTCTTCTCCGGGATTGGAGGGCATCGAAAAAGCGACAAAAAAGGATATTGCCTCCGAAATTATACAGTATATTGAAAGGCAATATGAGTCAAAGCAGGCTCAGATGCCTAAAGTAGTTAAGAAAAAGAAAAAAAGAGAAAGTAAATTGTAAACATTCTCCAATCAATAATAAAGGGGGTGTTGTCAATATATTGGCAATACCCCCTTTATTATTATTTCATTTTCATCACCATATTATCGGCACCTTCTGTAGACACTTTTGCCTGACCGGATTTGTTTTTTGTAGACTTATAATGAACATGATTTTTGACACCCTCAATTTGAACAGTCTCTAGCGAACCAATATTCACCATATTTCCAGCCCCTTCAATGGTTACCGTTGTGATATCATTGCCCGTCACCGTATTCCCCTTGCCTTCAATAATCAATTTGCTCACATTGCCCCGTATCACAATCTTATTATCTGCCCCTTCTATTTGTACGGTTTCACCACCTTTGGCTTCTATAGTACGCGTATTTCCTACCCCTTCAATCGAAATCACTTTTCCCTGTTGATTAGCTATCTTAGCTATTTTTGGCGCTAAATCAGTTCCCTTTGCCATAACCATACCTCCTATCAAAAGAAGTGAAAATCCAAATGCGATCGTTCTTGTTTTCATAATTGCTTGTTTTCTAAGAACGATACAAAAATCAAACCTAATTTCAAGTCAAAAAGATTGTTAGCTATAATTTAATAAATCAATTGCTTTGAAGTGTGATCAGTGGGATAAGCGATAAAATGAGATATATCCTTGTATTGAGTTTACTCGTCTCGTAACGTCCAAAAAAAGATACAGCATCCGGTATTTGCTATAACAAAAAAAGGAGCCTAAAAGGCTCCTTTAATATCTCTAACAAATTGATAACGGATTAAAAACTCTATTTTACTGCGTCTACAACTGCTTTGAAAGCTTCTGGGTTATTTAAAGCTAAGTCAGCTAAAACCTTACGGTTCAAACCAATGTTTTTAGCATTTAATTTACCGATCAATTGGGAATAAGAAATTCCGTGTTGACGAGCTCCAGCGTTGATACGTTGAATCCATAAAGCTCTAAACTCGCGTTTTTTGGTTTTACGATCGCGGTAAGCGTATTGTAAACCTTTTTCTACTGTATTTTTAGCAATAGTATAAACTTTGCTACGTGATCCAAAGTAACCTTTTGCAAGGCCTAGGATTTTTTTGCGTCTTCTTCTAGAAGCTACTGCGTTAACCGAACGTGGCATATTTTTAAAATTAGTTTGGTAGAAGGTGCCATGTATTTCAATGAACTTACAACCCTATACCCGGTTAAAAAATTATTATTAATAAAATCGAATAAAACTTATTTACCGATAGCAAGCATACGTTTTACGTTGCCCATATCGCCATCAGATACATAACTTGTTTGTGTTAAGTTACGTTTACGTTTTGTGCTCTTTTTTGTCAAGATGTGGCTTTTGAAAGCGTTTTTTCTTGCAATTTTACCTGTTCCAGTCAATTTGAAACGTTTCTTTGCGCTGGAATTGGTTTTAACTTTTGGCATAATACTTATAAATTTTATATCAATCTGTTAGAATTCTTATTATTTTTTAGGAGCCTTTGGAGCTACTGTCAAAAACATGCGTTTACCTTCCAATTTTGGTAAAAGCTCGACTTTTCCATAATCTTCTAAGGCCTGAGCGAAGCGTAACAACAAGATTTCACCTTGATCCTTGTGTACAATAGCGCGACCTTTAAAGTGTACGTAAGCACGAACTTTCTCTCCACTTTCAAGAAATTTAATTGCATGTTTCAATTTGAACTCAAAATCATGCTCACCAGAGTTAGGTCCGAAACGGATTTCTTTTATAACAGTCTGTTTTGCATTAGCTTTGATTTCCTTTTGTTTCTTTTTCTGTTCGTAAACAAACTTACTGTAGTCGATAATCTTACAAACCGGCGGTACAGCATTTGGCGAAATCTCCACTAAATCAAGTTCCAACTCATCAGCCAACTCTAACGCTTTGCGTGTAGGGAAAACTCCTTGTTCCACATTATCGCCTACCAAGCGTACCTCTGGTACCTTGATTAATTCATTAATGCGGTGATCTGGTTCTTTCTTTCTCATTGGTGGTCTTGGACCACCGGGTCTTTTTAATGCCAAATGTTTAAAAATTAAACGGTTATTTCCTTAATTAATATATCTCTAAATGCATCAGCGGTCATAGTTCCTAATTCCACTGAGCCATGTTTACGTACAGAAACTGTGCCATTTTCCACCTCTTTTTCCCCTACAATCAACATATAAGGAAGCTTTTTCACTTCGGCGTCTCTGATTTTTCTGCCCACTTTCTCGTCACGTAAGTCTATCAGTCCGCGAATATCGGAATTATTTAGCGAATTCAAAACATTTTGAGCATATTCTTCATATTTTTCTGACACTGGCAAGACGATAAATTGCTCAGGAGCAAGCCATAATGGAAATTGTCCGGCACAATGTTCGATCAATACAGCGACAAAACGTTCCAAAGATCCGAAAGGTGCACGATGAATCATCACAGGGCGATGTTTCATATTATCACTTCCTGTATATTCCAACTCAAAGCGTTCTGGTAAATTGTAGTCAACCTGTATAGTTCCCAGCTGCCATTTACGTCCCAAAGCGTCTTTTACCATAAAATCCAGTTTCGGACCATAGAAAGCCGCTTCACCATACTCTACGACTGTCGGCAAGCCTTTTTCTTCCGCGGCTTCAATAATTGCCGATTCAGCCAAGGCCCAATTTTCGTCAGTACCAATATACTTTGTACGATTCTCAGGATCACGTAACGACACTTGTGCTGTATAATCATTAAAGCCTAAGGCTCCAAAAACATAAAGGACTAAATCGATTACCTTTTTGAATTCATCTTTGACCTGATCAGGACGGCAAAATAAATGCGCATCATCCTGTGTAAATCCACGCACCCTAGTCAAGCCGTGAAGCTCTCCAGATTGTTCATAACGATATACAGTACCGAACTCAGCAAACCGAACAGGCAAATCCTTATACGAACGTGGTTTTACTTTATAAATTTCGCAATGATGTGGACAATTCATTGGTTTCAACAAAAACTCTTCGCCTTCAATAGGAGTTTTTATTGGCTGAAATGAATCTGCTCCATATTTTTCATAGTGTCCCGAAGTTACATACAATTGCTTATGTCCAATATGTGGAGTAACCACCGGTTCATAACCAGAATTTAATTGTGCTTTTTGCAAAAAGTCTATTAGCTTCTGACGCAATGCAGCGCCTTTCGGCAACCAAAGAGGCAGACCGGCTCCAACTTTCTCTGAAAAAGCAAAAAGCTCAAGTTCTTTACCAAGTTTACGGTGATCACGTTTTTTAGCCTCTTCTATAAATTTCAAATATTCTGTAAGCTCCGAAGCTTTTGGGAAAGTAACCCCATAAATACGTGTCAATTGTTTACGGGACTCATCACCTCTCCAATACGCTCCTGCAACATTAGTCAATTTGATAGCTTTGATAAACCCAGTATTTGGAATATGGGGACCACGGCATAAATCTGTAAAATCTCCCTGTGTATAGAAAGTGATCTTTCCATCTTCCAGATCCTTAATCAAATCAAGTTTATACTCATCGCCTTTCTCTGTGAAATAAGCTAAAGCATCGGACTTCGAAACAGCTTTACGCTCAAATGTTTCCTTCCGTTTAGCTAGCTCCAGCATCTTATCTTCGATCGCTTTAAAATCGTCGGAAGAAAATTCACGATCACCAAAATCCACATCGTAATAAAATCCGGTTTCAATCGCAGGACCTATACCAAACTTAATTCCAGGGTACAATGTTTCTAACGCTTCGGCCAACAAGTGTGCCGAAGAATGCCAAAAAGTAGACTTACCTTTTGTATCATTCCATGTGAGTAGCTTTACAGTAGCGTCGTTTTCAATAGCACGGGCAGAGTCCCATACTTCACCATTTACTTCTGCAGCAAGCACATTTCTTGCAAGTCCCTCTGAGATCGACAACGCAATCTCGGCAGCAGTGATTCCTTTTTGATAATCTCTTACGGAACCATCCGGTAGTGTAATTTTAATCATTTACAACTATGATCATTAAATTGTTAAAAAATAGAAAACATAAAACAACATGTACAATTATGTTATCACACTCATGCTTTCAATAAAAAAATTGTGACACAAATTTAGTAAAAATTCTAATAAAATCATAGGTTTTGGGTTATTAAAGGCATTACTAACCAATTTCCCCACTGTCCACATAACAGATCCCAGATTTCATAAACTATACCGCACTTTACATGTTCATTACCATTTAAAAAACGAGCAAAATTGGATCTTACCGTTCAAAAAAATCATCTTCTAACCTTATGACCATATTAACAATTGATTATTATTGAATTTTAAATTAACAAGGTATTTACAGGGATATAAAAGATGTTACCTCGTTGTTAATATAGAGAATAGTATAGCCCTGGTCATATAAAGGGAATAAACCTACGCTTTTTAGCAAGAATAAGCTATAACAAAGCACTCAAACAGGTTATATGAGCCATTATAATAAATAATGACATGACTACTACTTAAAAGCCTGGACACAAATTGAGCTTCTCATTAATATTTGCTACCTTTGCAGACTGAAATTTTAACTATGTCAAATCAAGTACCAGAAGACGGAACACTATTACCCTTAATGGAAGAATTTTACACTATTCAGGGAGAGGGCTACCACACCGGGACTGCTGCTTATTTCATACGATTGGGTGGTTGCGATGTGGGCTGCCACTGGTGCGATGTAAAAGAAAGCTGGGATGCATCTATCCATCCCCTTACCACAGCAGATTCTATTATTGAAAATGCAAAGAAATATCCGGCAAAAACAGTTGTCATTACAGGGGGAGAACCTCTTATTTATAATTTAGATTACCTCACGAAGGGCCTGCATCAAGCTGGCATTAAAACATTTATAGAAACATCTGGTGCCTATCCTTTAAGTGGTGAATGGGATTGGATATGCTTATCTCCCAAAAAATTCAAAGCACCACGCAAAGATGTATTAGCTGCTGCTGGTGAACTCAAAGTTATCGTCTTCAATAAAAGTGATTTCGCTTGGGGAGAAGAATACGCACAACTCGTTGGATCAAACTGCAGATTATACCTTCAACCTGAGTGGTCAAAATCTAAAGAAATGACTCCTTCTATTATCGATTATGTAAAAGAAAACCCTAAGTGGGATATTTCTCTACAAACACATAAGTTCTTGAACATTCCTTGATATTGCAAATGGAAAGTCAAGTATCAAAAAAATGCCTTCGATAATATCGAAGGCATTTTTTTGATAAGCAATAAATCTATATAATATACTTTAAATCATTTCACATAGGTCTTTAGAAAAGTGTCCAGAGCGAGCGTTTTCGTTTCTTCACTATCCTTCTCTCGAACCAAAACATTTCCAGCGTTATCAGCATCTAGAAATAGTAAGTTCGCCTTTAACAAAATCTTGCCGTTTTCGTCCAACAATCCAACCTTACCATTTTCAGAGAACATCAAATAACTGTCTAAAAATTTACTGATGTTTTCTTTTTTATCAAGCAGCACTTTCCCTTCCTGTGTAACCAGTCCAAAATTACCATCTTTCTGAAAAATAGCCAGTTTTTGATTCGCAGGTGTAAGCCAGTCAAATCCATCTTTATTTACCTTTTCACCCTTCTTGTCCAGCAACCAAAAATAATTATCTTTATCTGAAACAATAGCAGTTTGCTCATTAAAGTACGCTAACGAGAAAAGGGAACAGGACAGGACTTCTTCTCCGGCCATGTTCTTGATACCATAATATTCATCATTGGTATCTTTATCCTTGACCATTGTCCATCTTAATGATTTGTCCAACGGAAAAGTGTCCTCAAATAAACTCACATCTTCTCCTTCGCTATTGCTTCCTCCTCCGGAGATATCGATTACCTTGGCATTTTTAGGTAGTTGAAAATCTCCAATAGAAGACACATTGTTCACTTTTGTTGTTTCAAAACCGAGTTCATTGTTTTCACCTAAAGACAATTTGAGCACACCACCAGGCAAATCATTTATAAACGAAAATGCCGTCAAGTAATAGGTCGGTACTGCTTCTGAATACCAAACGGTTGCTATTGCTGAATCAGCCTGATTTTTTATCAATAACTTTGCTTTCTTACAAGTAATACCCGCAATCGACTCGATCTCTCCCATATCCTGCAACTGCACATAAGGTCCTTCAGATTGCTCCAGCTTGGCACTGACAATCTTATATGAGGGACTATACGCTTCAGCAGTAACAACATCATCTCCGACCGAATACGAATATGTTTTTGCCAGCTTTCGATTTAAAATGGCATGTGCTTTTTGATTCACTACTGTAGACGAATAATCTGCGTCAGTCAAAACCTCCACATTTCGATAGGCCATTTTCCCTTTCAAGAATGGCTCATAAAACTCTTTTGCAAATTCCGGAACTTCACTTTCAAATTTTTCAGGCGACACTTCACCTTTAAAGACCAATTCCATCTGCCATTGCTTATCTTGCGCATAGGCCGTAGAAATTGACAATCCAAATAATAATGCAACCTTGAGTAAATTATTCATAAGAGTGAGAAATATGTAGCTAAATAACAAAAGGCAGACCAAAAAGCCTATCTCATGCGCTATTTTTTTTATTTATTTGCTTTTTCCCATTCCTATTTTTATAAAACGCGAAAAAGAACCCGCCACGCGAAAAGAATTACAACTTTATCATCTGTCTAGTTTTCACCGCTTCGTCACATGCTAAAGCTATTCGTAGACTATTAATAGCATCTTCCATCGAAGCTGAAAGATCCAAATCATCTAAAATCGCCTGTAAAAAGAATAACTGCTCCCGATTACATAGCTCTTGATGATCGGGCTCATCAGACAAGTTGATCCATTCATCGACCTTCATAAATTCATTATTCGAATTTAAATCAGCATAATGCACCCGAAGGCTTTCTGTTTTGGTATGCGATGCGACCGAATCCGATTGACCTTCATCACTTGCTTTATTCGCGACAATGGAAACCGCACCATTAGGCCCAAAAACATCCTTGACAAAAAAAGCATTCTGACTGACCATCGGCCCCCAACCCGCTTCATACCAACCAACAGAACCGTCCTCAAAATGTAATTGCAACTGTCCGTAATTATAGTTCCATGTAGGAATATCATCGGTTAATCTCGCACCTATTGCAGAAACATACAGTGGTTTTGCTCCCACCATCTGGCACATTACATCAATATAATGCACTCCGCAGTCAACAATGGGGCTCAAACTGGACATCAGATTTTTATGTACATTCCACATATAACCATGACTCTGTTGATTAAGATTCATACGCATGACAAGTGGCTTTCCCATCGTTTTGGAAAGTTCTATAAATTTAATCCAGGAAGGATGGTAACGCAAAATATAGCCAACAACTAATTTTCTATCATATTTCACGGCCGCATCAACAACATCCTGTGCAGAAGTCACATCCTCAGCCAACGGCTTTTCCATAAAAACATGGGCGCCCGATTGAAAGGCTTTTATAGCATAGTCTTTATGTGTGTCTGGGTATGTCGCTATACAAACAGCATCTGGTTTCGTTTCGGCAAGTGCATCTTCATAGGAGTCGAAAAGTTTATATATATTTCCTAACTCGCTATTCAGTTTACTTTTACTCTCACCTCGAGCCACTAAGCCTACGATTTCAAACCCGTCTAGATCATGATATGCTTTTGCATGGGAGGCTCCCATATTTCCACAACCTACAACTAATATTCTGATAACCTGTCGCATTAATTATTTTTTATTTAATTTAATCTTATTTCTTTAGCCCATCTAGCGCAAAAGACGAACCTGCACCGAGCACGGCTCCCGCTAGGACATCCGTAGGAAAATGTACACCCAAATACATTCTAGAATACCCCACACTACTTGCCCATAAAAGCGATGGTGCGACTACATACCATTTCGAGTACGCACGCGATAGCGCAGAAGCAGTGGCAAAAGCAGAAGAAGTATGACCAGAAGGAAACGAATATCCACCTGCTGTACGAATCGATATAAAATTCGGATATTTTTTAAAGGGCCTGCTCCTTTTAAATAAATGTTTTAGACCAACATTAACTAAAGCAGTAACAGCAGTACTACTCGCAACATACAGTGCATTCTGGCGCATTGTCTTATCATCGTTCACTGCACCGGCAACCAATAAGCCAACGGGGACAGCTATCTGAACATAATTATTGATATCAGAAAGTACCTTAAAGGTTTGTGTTTGTGGTTCTGTCCTTGTTTCTGCAATAGACTCCAATATTCGAATATCCAATGTAGAAGCTGGTTTTTCCTGTCCTAAAACATGATTCTGTAGAAAACCAATCCAACCGATAACTATAAAAACTAATAATCTCATTAAATTAATCTATTTACTCGTTTATATTCCCCCAGCATAAGTACTTATACAATTTCAATTGGTCACAATCGCTTGGCCCATAACGACAGTAACATCAAACAAATTTGGGCATCCTTTCTTCAAAGTCGTTCCGACTCCCTAAAAATAAGGAAATTTACGCGAGTTGAAATATATGCTGTGATTTTTTTAAAATGAGCATCTTGCATTTCCCATTAATTTACTATACATTTGCTATCAGTTATTAATACAAACATGGTCTATACCTACGTACATCATTTTCATTTGCATCATCGCCATTGTGGCGATATGTTGATTTAATGTGTTCTTACGTAGAATACCTTCCCTCTTGTTTGATTTCTTATTATTAATAATTTACTGCTAACATTTATAAAGCGTTGAAAAATCTTAAAATTGCTATCCAAAAATCGGGTAGGTTAAACGAAAAATCGGTTCAATTACTAAAAAACTGTGGTTTAGACTTTGAGAATTATAAAAGTTCATTAATCACCACGGTAGGAAATTTCCCTTTGGAAATATTGTTTCTTAGAGACGATGACATTCCAGGCTATGTAGAACAGGGAATCGCTGACTTAGGTATTGTCGGTGAAAATATCATCGATGAAACAGAATCCAAAGTAGAATACATCAAACGGCTTGGTTTTGGAAAATGTACGTTGAAACTAGCTATTCCCAAAGATAGCACCATCCAGGACATTAAAGACCTTAACGGCAAAGCAATCGCAACCTCTTATCCAAATATCCTAAAGAATTTTCTAGACGAGTATAAGATCAATGCAGACATCCGTTTGATATCTGGCTCAGTTGAAATTTCTCCCGGATTAGGTCTTAGTGATGCAATCTGTGATATCGTATCAACCGGTGGAACGCTAAAAAGTAATGGTTTGAAACCTTTTGCTGATGTTAAAAATTCAGAAGCCATATTAGTCGGAAGAAAAGGATTAGAAGGCAATGAAGTTTTAACGGAACTAGTACAACGTATTGAATCGGTTCTTTTAGCAAAAGAAACCAAATATGTCGTATTAAATGTCGAAAAGAAGAATTTGCCAGCCATAACTTCTTTATTGCACGGTGTTAAGAGCCCTACGGTTGTTCCATTGGCGGAAGAAGGCTGGGTAGCCGTACACACTGTTATTACGGAAGATGACTTTTGGGATAAGATTAATAAGTTAAAAGCTGAAGGTGCCCAAGGTATCGTTGTGATGCCAATTGAAAAAATCATTCTTTAAACTTGATGCACTTATACAACCATGTTAAAAAAATATAATTACAAAACGTTAGGAAAAACTGAAATCCAGCAACTGGTCGCTAGGAACACGGATCCGAACAATGCAATACAGGAGGTTGTCCAGGAAATTATTCTACAAGTACGTCAACAAGGAGATGTCGTATTACGCGAATATGCAGCCAAATTTGATAAAGTTGAACTTGACAGGTTATATTTAGACGAGGAAGATATCGACGTGCTAGCGTCTACCATAGGTCGTGATCAACAAAGAGCACTGGAGATTGCGTTTCAAAATATCCATAAATTCCATAGTACCCAATTAAAAAGAGAGCGTACTGTCGAAACCATGCCCGGTGTAAAATGCTGGCGGGAGGTTCGTCCTATTGAAAAGGTGGGGCTATATATTCCCGGTGGATCAGCGGTCTTGCCTAGTACACTTTTAATGCTAGGTGTTCCGGCAAGAATAGCTGGATGCAAAGAAATCGTCGTTTGTTCGCCACCGCAATCCAACGGAAAAATCAATGGTTTTGTCGCTTTTTGTTTAAAATTGCTTAAGATAAACAGAATATATCTGGTAGGAGGTGCTCAGGCCGTTGCTGCTATGGGCTTCGGAACGGAGACTATACCAAAAGTTGATAAGATATTCGGCCCAGGTAATCAGTTTGTCACTAAAGCAAAATCAATTGTGCAGGGCCTAGCAAATGTCAGTATTGACATGCCTGCAGGACCATCCGAAGTACTGGTCATTGCTGATGATTCGGCTGACCCAGCATATGTTGCAGCAGACCTTTTGGCACAAGCCGAGCATGGAGCCGACAGTCAAGCTGTCTTGGTTTCAACTTCAAATGCTATAATTGATGCAGTTAATACAGAAATTGTGGCTCAGTTAGCGGTTTTACCTCGCAAGGAACTTGCTGCAAAAGCTATTGAAAATTCCTATGCAATAACTGTTGAGAATCTTCAGGAGGCCATACAGTTTTCAAATGATTACGCTCCAGAACACCTTATTTTGGAGACGGACCAATGGGAGTCCCTAACACGTTATATCAGTAATGCGGGTTCCGTGTTCTTGGGACACTTGACACCTGAAAGTGCAGGGGATTATGCCTCTGGCACAAACCATACACTGCCTACATCGGGATATGCACGCTCCTACTCAGGCGTATCCGTAGATTCTTTTGTAAAAAAGATTACATTTCAGCATATCAACGAAAGTGGAATTCAACAAATCGGGTCAGTAGTTGAAATACTCGCTGAACTTGAAGGCCTGCAAGCGCATAAAAATGCTATTTCCATTCGGAAGAAATGATATAAGATGAACTCTTGAAATCACAAAAAAAGCTTTACAATGTAAAGCTTTTTTTGTGAAATTGATCTTTCGAATATTCATGACTAATATTGACTACATTATCTCCCGAAGGTATCATAATTATCCGTTGCATATTTTTCAAATCGCGTAAGCAAAGCTATATTATCTTTTTCCAATTGAGTTAAGTCCGCATTGACATCTTTGGAAATAGGTACATACCAACCTACAGGCTCAAAAAACTGACGAATGCTGGGTTTAGTAAATGCATAGCCATGTCGGGCAAAAATAGTATTCCGAATAATCTCCAAATCTAATTTCTTGAGGTTTTTCAGATCTTTCTCCGTCAACTTTTGCTTAGATGCATTTACCGTAAAGACCGCAGGAGAAGCAGATCTATAGTACTGTATAATGTATGTATAAGTTGAATCCCCGTCAACGTCGGTCTCCTCCTTTCTTTTTTCGTTAATCCAGTCGACCAAAGTTCCATTTTCTCCATCCTGATTTTTCAGCATCAGATTTGGATTATAGGCGAACTGTTTTTTTAACAATTTAAAGCTTCGCTTATTAATCTTTACCCCTTGATCATATGCGGTCCAATTGCCGATTAAGGTATCGTGATTAAGTTTAATTTCAAAACGTCCATCGGACTTTTTATCTCCAGGTTCATCCAATAATAGCCGTACATCAGCACCGTTTTCCTCCAGCTTTCCCACAAAGGAACGCAGATTTCCCTTGACAACATTCTGTCCAAATATATTGCCCTTATCGGTAATTTTTTTTATGGTCAAATTTATCTTCGGAGAATAATCTGTCGTGGGCAATCCCTCTCCTTCTTCAAGAGTACTTTCATCCACAACAAATTCGCCGACCCAATTGCCGTAAAGTTCCTGATGTGCCTCACGTTCGACAACAGCACTATCTTTCGCTTCGGCGACTTCATTTTTTTTGCTTTTCCCATCCTTACAACCTAGGACTGCTCCAAGCAATAACATTAAACAAAGGTTTTTCTTCATAATTTATGATTTTTTTGATAAATAATAAATTCTGCCAGCAACAAATTAGGTATCCATCCCAACCAGGCAATAATTTGATAGACATCCATTGGATTGGGCTGAAACAAGTATACCAAAGCGACCTTCCAAAATCGCAGAGTCAATGCCGAACAGGTTAATGCAAAACTGCGGATCATAAAATCACGGTGTTTATTAAATTTTCGCTGACCTGCCAAACGAACTGCTCGCCATGTAAAATAGAACCATCCGAGCCCCAATAATTCAAATGCAATAATAGAAGTCAAGCCACCATTTGCAACAGAGCCAATAAATAAGCCCGAAGGCGCAGCAAAAATTAAAACTATCAATACATACAAATAGCCGATAGCTCGATGAACACGTGGATATGTATTCAATAGATAGGTACTAAACTGGGTAAAGCCGGCAGGCAAAGCAAAGATAGCTGTGCAGACATGAATATAAAAAACGTAACGATACCACCAGAGCTCTTCAATTTCAGTTTGCTTGATCATCAAAAAATTGGCATCGAGATCGAAGCCACGGTAACGAAGTGTAATTTCCACCATAAGCAAACAGCTATAGGCAAAAATTAAAAGCCAAAATCCATGTAATATCGAAAATTGAGCTTTTTTAAACATATCTCCTTTTTATTTACTCCGGATAGCTTCTACGGGATCCAACCGAGAAGCCATTAAAGCAGGGACAATTCCTGAGATCAGGCCGATAAATGTAGAAAGCGAAACGGTAAGTATCACCATTTTTAAACTAACAACAATCGCCACACCGGTAGCAGCTTGCACTAGAAATGCCAAAAAATAGACAACAATGAGACCTATCCCCCCACCCAACAGACAAAGTACGATAGACTCCACTAAGAACTGTGAAAGAATAAAGAAATTTTTAGCGCCTAATGCTTTTTGAATTCCGATGATATGTGTACGCTCTTTGACACTTACAAACATGATATTCGCAATACCGAAGCCACCAACTAAAATCGAAAAAATACCAATTGAAAAACCTGCAAGATTAATAATGCCAAAAAGCTGATCCAAAGCGCCTGTAATCATAGTTGTCTGATTGATGGAGAAATTCTCTTCCCGTTGCGGGGATATCCGACGGATGGAACGCATGAGTGTCTTCGCTTCGCTCTCAGCTTCGCCAAGCGTGTAGTTCGATTTAATAACCATCGCTATACTCGGTGAGAAATTATCATAGTTGACCAGATTCCGAGCCAGTTCGAACGGAATAAAGGCCGTATCATCAGGAGAAGTATTGATCAATACACCATTTCCTTCTTTCTTTAATACACCAATGACCTGGATTTTTCGTCCTAACATATTAATATATTTGCCAACTGGCTCCTCATTAGGAAAAAGCCCTTCTGCAATATTCGCTCCTAATACAGTCACAAGAGCTCCCCCCCTAGACTCGCTTTCAGCAAAGTAACGACCATCGACAATATTCAAATTTTGAATGTAAAGATTTTCGTAAGTCGCCGCATTGACCGACGAACCTTGGGCCGAATTATTTTTATATTTAATAGTCGTGTTGCCAATGTTGATCATATACGCCATATACTCTGCAGTCGTCATCCGGCTTTTTAAGTCCAAATAATTGTTATACGTAGGTTCAGGTCTATTCAAGTATTTCCACCAAGGAAAATTGGGACCTCCATCCCATGGCCATTTTTCTATGTAGAGCGTTTTACTACCAATCTTTTTAACAGATTCTTCGATATTATTCCGTAACGTATCTACGGCTGAAAATACACCAATGATCGTAAAAATACCGATGGTTACACCCAGCAATGAAAGCAAAGTCCGTGTACGATTGTCCTTTAATGCCGAAAAAGCAAATTGACAACTCTCCAGTATTAATCTAAAAAATAGCATAATTGTATTCTAAAATACAATATAGTTTTGATTTAATGTCAAAATCAACAAAAATATATGTATAAATTAGAAATATGCCCTTTCTATACCCGAAAAAATTATAACTTTGTATGCTTTTTGCAGCCTGGTATTTGGCGCACTGTAATGCGCTGAAAGGCAGATATTAATATATTATATTATTAAAGATGAAGTTATCTCAGTTTAAATTCAACTTACCAGAATCATTACTTGCTTCTGAACCCTCTGAAAACCGTGACGAATCACGCTTGATGGTATTACATAGGGATACTGGTAAAATTGAACACAAAATTTTCAAAGATGTATTGGATTATTTCGATGACAAAGATGTCATGATCTTAAACAATACTAAAGTTTTTCCAGCACGCCTCTACGGTAATAAAGAGAAAACTGGAGCTACTATTGAAGTTTTCTTGTTGCGCGAATTGAACAATGAGCTTCGTCTTTGGGATGTATTGGTAGACCCAGCGCGCAAGATCCGTGTAGGTAACAAATTATATTTCGGCGATGATGACTTATTGGTAGCCGAAGTTGTTGACAATACAACTTCTCGTGGCCGTACAATTAGATTTTTGTTTGATGGTACGGATGAAGAATTCCGCCGCAATATTGAGATCTTAGGCGAAACTCCCCTTCCGAAATATATCAAACGTAAAGCAACTCCGGAAGACAAATTCCGTTATCAAACTATTTACGCAAAGAATGAAGGCGCAGTTGCTGCCCCTACAGCAGGTCTTCATTTTTCAAGAGAGTTAATGAAACGTTTAGAACTTAAGGGTGTCGATTTTGCAGAGGTTACTCTTCACGTAGGTCTCGGAACTTTCCGTACTGTTGAAGTAGAAGATTTAACCAAACATAAAATGGATTCTGAGCAATTCATTATCACTGATGAAGCTGCGCGTGTGGTTAATAAAGCCATCGACAATAAACGTCGTGTATGTGCGGTAGGAACAACCTCGATGCGTGCGATAGAATCATCTGTTTCTGCGGACCATCATTTAAAAGCGGCTTCTGACTGGACAAGTAAGTTTATCTATCCCCCTTACGATTTCAGTATCGCAAACTCCATGATTACAAATTTCCATACTCCAGAATCTACGCTGTTGGTGATGATTGCTGCATTCGCGGGTTACGAAAATGTCATGAATGCATACGAAGTGGCTGTTAAAGAAAAATACAGATTCTATAGCTATGGTGATGCAATGTTAATTATCTAGTGATCTGATATAACAAAAACAGAAAACGTGGATGGCCTCATAAACTATCCACGTTTTTTTTAAATAAAAAACCTTTCAATAAAACCATGAACTTTGTCATAATCGTTGCTGCAGGAACCGGAAACAGAATGAAGAGCGACCTTCCAAAGCAGTTCCTTAATTTGAATGGGCTGCCGATCGTTATGCATACAATTAATCGCTTTTGCCAATCAGAAACTATTTCGGAAGTTATTTTGGTCATCAGCGAGCCAATGGAAAGTTTTTGGACCGAACTGTGTTTAAAACATCAATTTGACAAGCCCATACATATTGCATTTGGTGGAAGCTCCCGGTTTGAAAGTGTAAAAAATGGTCTAGATTACATTCAGCAAAATTTTGATATCGGTCCCAAAGATTATATTGCAGTACATGACGCGGCTCGCCCTATCGTCTCCGACCTTCTCATCAGAAAAGCTTTTCAAGGAGCTTACGAGCATCAAGCGATAGTGCTGGCACAAAAAAGTATTGAATCTGTTCGCATGGGCAATGTATCAACAAATAAAGCTGTGGATAGAAACCAGATTTGGATGATACAAACGCCACAAGTTTTTCACGGAGAATTATTGCTAAAGTCCTATCAACAAGATGAAGATCCACTTTTTACGGATGATGCTTCAGTTGTAGAAAGAATGGGCGAGCGTATCTATATTGTTGAAGGCGATTCTAAAAATATTAAAATCACCTATCCCCAAGACCTGCAGATTGCTCAACTTTATTTGAATCTAATTTAAATGGATTTAGGCATTACCACGAATAACACGCAATAATACGACAATAATTGCTATCACCAACAGAATATGGATGATATTATTTCCAGCTGCATAACCTCCAAAAAAACTTATCGCCCAGATGATAACCAAGATAACGGCGATGATGTACAATAGATTTCCCATTTCCTTATAATTTAATACCTAATTCTATTTTTTATAGGTATAACAAAGAAAAAAGTAGTATAGTTTTATTTAAATGGATTAGCCTACATCCAACTTCAATCTGTCATAGGCTAGGAACATATTTTCAGGCAACTCTCTTGAGACAGCTTCATGAAGCCCCATTCGATGTCCAATATGGGTAAAATATGTTTTATCGGCACGAATGTCACGGGCAAATTCGATTGCCTCATCCAAAGTTAAATGGGAAATATGGGATTCCTTTTGTAAAGCATTTACCACAAGTACGCGGACACCTTCCAACAATTTTCTCGATTCATCGGAGATGAATTTAGCATCGGTAATATAAGCGAAATCTCCTATTCGAAAGCCCAAAACAGGCATCTTATAATGTAAAACTTCAATAGGCATGATTTCCTTACCAAATAAAGGCAATGGCACCCCAGCCTTTATTACCTCCAAATCCAATCTTGGGGCTCCAGGGTATTTAACCTCCGTAAAAGCGTAGTAAAATTCACGTCTTAGCGCTTCATGAAGTGCCTCAGTACCATAAATAGAAATTGAACTGTGCTGCTGATAATTAAATGCTCTTACATCGTCTAAACCAGCAATATGATCTTTGTGTGAGTGCGTCATTAAGACAGCATCCAAATGCATAACTCTCTCACGCAGCATCTGATACCGAAAATCAGGGCCGGTATCCACAACCAGTGTATGTTGATTGCATTCAATAAGAATAGAAGAACGCAATCTCTTATCACGTTCGTCGCTAGATTGACAAACCTGACATTGGCACGCTATTACAGGTACCCCTTGTGATGTTCCGGTTCCTAAAAATGTAATTCTCAAGCTACAGTTTTTGATTTCAATACCTCTTCATATAATGGGAGAAGTTTTTCAGAGATAGTCTCCGAGTCAATTTCAATATCCAGTAATATGTTCCACAATGACTGGATTTTTATTTCAAGATTCGAAAACTTATTGACCACTACAACTTTTGTTGTCTCTAACATACAGGCACCTGTGCGAAACGATCCCTTCTCGTACCTCACCTTATAACCTTGCTCCTTAAAAAACTCCTCTATCTTAGCTAAACTGCTTTGTGTAAACGGCAACAAAATCTCTCCTTCTTTTAAATTTCTACCTCAGTCTCCCAAACTTAGATAAATTTGATTTTAAATACAAATAAATTCAACGCTGCCAATCAATCGGCAAGTTTAAGAATTTCACTACCAAAAGTATCCCAACTGTATTTCCTTTTTTCATCGATAATGTTCGTTCTAAATTGCTCTTCTTTGTTGTAATGGTAAAATGAAAAAATACCGTCGGCTATTTGACGGGCATCAGGTTCCACAACATAACCAACGTAGCCATCTTGAACCAATTCAGGCAATCCCCCAACATTACTCACAATCATGGGAAGATCAAAATGATAAGCAACCTGAGTAATTCCACTCTGCGTAGCACTACGATAAGGCAGCACAACGCAATCTGCCGCTGAAAAATAACGCCCCACCTCCTGGTTTGGAATAAAATCGGTATGCATAAAAATAAACTCTTCGAGTTTATACTTTCTTATAAGCTCCAGATATGGAGCAGAGTCACCATAAAATTCTCCGGCAAGCAATAATTTAACACCGAGATCGCGAACCTTGGAATTAGCTAATGCTTCCAGCAAGATATCTAAGCCCTTGTATTGACGAATAAAACCAAAAAACAATACGACTTTATCCTCTTCGGCAATCTTAAGTAATCGACGTGCTTCCTTTTTACTTTGATGCGCACCATAGTTATCGTAGAGTGGATGCGGCGTATATACCGCTGGCATTTTCGGGCTTAACATTTTGAGATCTGCCAGCACACTTTTACTCATTGTGAGACAAGCATCAACGGATTTCAAAAAATAACGAATCAACTGCTTATCCCCTATGCGCTGTTCATGTGGAATTATATTATCAGCAATGCAGACGATTTTAGTATGCTTATTTTTTCGGACTTGTCGTTGGATTGTCCCCAGACAAGGTCCAAAAAATGGCATCCAAAATCGCACGATAAGCATATCATAGTTCGCCTTCCTAAGCTCCCTACCAACCTTTATCCAATTAAGTGGATTAATAGAATTCACTGTCGTTTTAATATGAAGACCGGTTGGTGCAGGCTCATCGGAATACTGTGACTTTCCGGGAAAAAGGAAATTGGGATACTGCAGACTAAAGGAATAGATGTCCACTTCATGGCCCAACTCCTGAAAATGGGATGCCAATCGTTCATTAAAAGACGCTATCCCCCCTCCCCTCAATGGATAGGCGGATCCTAAAATCACAATTCGCATATTTATTTAGATGACTTTCTCAATTTGATAATCATTCCGATCGGAGCTGCTTCTAGAGACTAATTCTGCCAAGAAACCTGTCAGAAATAATTGTGTTCCCAAAATAATCGCTGTCAGCGCAAAGAAAAATAAAGGCTGATCTGTTATATCTCTGAAGGGAGTACCGCTGGCTATACTCATAAGCTTGTGGCAAATCAGATAAATGGAGATAAATAAACCCGCAAGAAAACTAAACACTCCCATAACACCAAAAAAGTGCATCGGTCTTTTCGAGAACTTACCAACAAAAAATATGGACAATAAATCCAAGAACCCTTTTACAAAGCGACCGGGACCAAATTTGGTTGTACCGTATTTGCGTGGGTAATGCTGTACAATCTGCTCCTGTATATTTGTAAATCCAGCCCATTTTGCGATAACGGGTATATAACGATGCATCTCACCATAAACTTCAATGTTCTTAACAACGTCCTTTTTATAGGCTTTAAGACCACAATTAAAATCATGCAGATTATGAATTCCAGACATTGACCTGGTCACTCCATTGAACAATTTGGTTGGGATTGTTTTGGTCAATGGATCATAACGTTTTTGCTTCCAACCGGATACCAAGTCAGCCCCTTTATTTATGATTCGGTCATACAATTCAGGAATCTCATCCGGGCTGTCCTGTAGATCCGCATCCATTGTAATAACCACATCGCCCTGTGCAGCAGCAAAACCTACATTCAAAGCAGCAGATTTCCCATAATTACGTCGGAATTTTATAGCCGAAATATTCGTATTTCTTAATTTCAATTCTTCAATAACTTTCCAGGAATTATCTTTGCTCCCATCATCAATCAAAATAATTTCATACGAGAAATGATTTGCGGCCATGACACGGTCGATCCAAGCTGTCAATTCGGGTAAGGATTCTTCTTCATTAAATAAAGGAACAACAACAGAAATATCCATGTGAATGTTAATCATGCTAAAAATGTAGTATTATAATACCAACAAAGGTATTACTTTTTCAGTAATACCTTATAGGGTCAATTTTATTTATTAAACACTAATTGGTCTCTTGTTTAACCACCAATCTTTCTCGTTTTGTTAAAGCTGATAATAGTAAAGCAAAAACAAATTGGAACATCAATGTGATGGCCAATCCTTTGAACACCTGTCCTAAGGTTATCTTTCCGATAGAATCAACTTGCTTTTCAAGTTCTGCTATTTTTGAATCAATCACCTCATCTGGCACATTGTTCTTTTCCATATACTCAATTGTAACATTAATCGTATGCGTCACTACCTTTTCTTGCAAAGTTGGATTAATGAAATTGACATAGAGCTGAGTTCCAATTGTGGAAATAATGGTCGAGATAGCAAGCATCATAAATATCGATTTCAATGCGATGGAAAAATTCCAATATCCACCATTTGCTTTCCTAAGAGAGAATGCAAACAATGCTGAAATTACAACGAAAAGACCAGTATTAACAACAAATGACATCGACATTACTCCCCAGAAAGAATTTAAGTCTTTGACAACAAACAAGACAACTAATCCGAGAACAAAAGAAATTATTCCTAAGATGACACCATAGATAATACTTTTCTTCTTATTAATTACCGCATCAAATCCTATGTTACTTTGATTGATTGAATCTGTCATAAAGTTATTTGTTATAGTAAGTACTGATTATTTGGTAAAGGGCAATGTCAAAGGCTTTATTGTTCGACGCTTCCGCATATTCTTCAAACTGTTTTTCGGTAGGTTTCAACTCACTGAAGAAACTCATAATAGGATAGAAAAGTTCATAAACCTCACTTCTTGGATTTAGTCCTTTACCTACTTTTGCGATTTCTACATATGGACTATCTACGACAATTTGGTTGGCAATAATATCTTCATAAATCTCATGCTCATCTTGAAATTCATCTTCATCAACCAGCAAAAATTCTTTTAAGAAATCATCCAATTCAGGTTCAATCTCGTCATCCTTGCACTCTCCTAAATAAAGAAAAATATTCAACAATTCAGTTCCACGATCTATAGTTTCATCTTCGATTGCTTCCCACTCCTCTGAATCTAGATAATCATCTTCAAGCTTTAGTACATCGTTGGAAAAAAAGTTCATCAGTAAAAGATCGACATATACCTCACGCAGTTCATCAAATAAAGGATAGTCATCAAAAGATTGATCCAAAAGTTCTAGTTTCTCTAAATAGCTCGACTCCGTATTGAAGACATTTATGACTTTTTCGAGAAATTCTGGGGCGGTCGAAATTCCATCAACTTTGCCATAATTTAAAATACCTGCCTCAATGGCTGCTTTAATATTTGCTTCCATGGTTTAATCGTTTTTTTTGAGTTGATTATTATTGATGACCAATTCGACAGCACCCATTAGCTCCTGTCCGAATAGTGGCGAATTTTTTGACTTTGATTGATTCGTTTTTTCATCGAAATTCCAAGATTTCTTCAGATCAAATACAACAAGATTGGCTGTAGCCCCCTCTTCAAAACGAGGAACTTCAAGTCCCAGAATCTGCCTAGGTCTAATTGACAAACTATTTACAATTTGCTCCTCGTTAAGTCCAGCACGAATCAATAATGGTAACACTGTTTGCAATCCGATGATGCCATTTTTTGCGATGTGGAATTCAACATTTTTGAATTCTATTTCCTGTGGTGTATGTTGAGAAACAATAGCATCTATGGTACCTTCTTTAACACCTTTAAGTAAAGCTTTAACATCTCCCTTAGTTCGTAAAGGTGGACTCACTTTATAATTACTATCAAAACCGATAATATCTTCGTCAGTAAAGACCAACTGATGTGCGGCAACATCACATGTAACTGGAAGCCCTTTTGCTTTTGCTTTTTTTATCAGATCAACCGCTTCCGGCGTACTAATAGATGCAAAATGAATAGGAGCTCCTGTATATTCCGCCAAATATAGGTCACGAGATACCATTAACGATTCGGCGAGATTAGGAATACCTTTCATTCCCAAATAAGTACTCATCGCGCCTTCATTCATTTTGTTTCCACCAGCCATTGACTCATCTTCAGCGTGTGAAAAAATCAATCCATCAAATCCTTTCGCATATAACAGTGCTCGACTCATTAATCCTGCCTGTTGTACACTTCTATTTCCATCGCTAAAGGCAACTGCTCCTGTCTGCTTCATATCAAACAACTCGGCCAATTCCTTTCCTTCTCTCTTTTTGCTGATCGCTCCAATCGGATGAACATCAATAATATTTCCTTTTGCCGTATTGACAATAAGTGCAACTTCGGAACGGCTTTGAATAGCGGGCTCGGTATTCGGCATTACTGCTACGCCGGTAAACCCTCCCGCAGCAGCTGCCGCAGTTCCAGTTAGGATATCTTCTTTGGTTTCTAGTCCGGGCTCTCCAAAATTGGCATGTAAGTCAAAAAAACCGGGCGCCAAAATCTTTCCTGCACCATCAACGGTCTCAATGTTTTTATCAGCTACTTTGACAGTTTTTCCAATCTGTGCAATCTTTCCCTTTTCGACCAATACATCAACTTGCTGCTGATGAAATTCGTTACCAGGTAAAATTACTTTAACAGAAGTAATCAATAAGCTTTTCATATATGAATGTGATTGAAATTAATAGGATACAAATTGTTTGTCGAAGCATGTAGCATTCTCAGTATGAACAAACAGACAGCCGCTTTATCACTATAAATCGTATAGCTACAAATAACTTTTTCGCGCGATGCTTGTGATTGCTTCATTTCGAGAAACAAAGTTACAAAATACAAATTTATTAAAGAACATTAAAAATAGATTTCAATGATCAGTAACTAGGTATTTTCTCCCCACTGATAATGTTTAAATTCAAATCCTGCCAAGCTCAATATACGGTCAACCACAGTTTCTGCTACATCCTCCAATGTCTTTGGCAAACTATAGAATGAAGGGGACGCAGGACAAATGATCCCTCCAGCCTCCGTAACCAGTTTCATATTTTGAATATGAATAATACTTAAAGGTGTTTCACGAGTAACCAATATCAATCGCCGTCGTTCTTTTAGAATTACATCAGCCGCACGCGTTGTCAAATCAGAAGAAATTCCATGCGCTATTCTTGATAATGTCCCCATTGAACATGGGCAGACAATCATCGTATCATACTGTGCGGATCCTGAAGCAAAAGGAGCAAAAAAATCACCTTTATCATAAAACTTGAAAGGTACGTCTTGATAGCTCTCATCACCTAACTCAGCGCGCCATACATCCTTCGCATTGTTTGACATCACTATCCCAACTTCTGAAATTTGTGTTCTTAATACCAATAGCTTTTTAAGTAAAACTTTAGCGTAGATCGAGCCGCTGGCTCCAGTAATGGCAATAACAATTTTTCTCTTCGACATCTTTTTAAAATATAAAAACAAAGCTATAAAAAAAGGGTCGTAGTGAGAAACACCCGACCCTACATCTACCTATGAAAAACATGCCCTTGGGAGGGGCTTAACAAAAGTACATCTAGTTTTTAATTTACAAAAACATTATATGCATTACTACACATTTGTGTATATAAAATACCCAAAAAACAACCTTTTTCGAACTTTTACTCGTCGATTTTTTCTTCAAAATCACTTTCATCTCATTTTTCAATTCGATATATGACAAAAAGAAATACAAATAATTTCTTCAATTCAACATTTATTCTCATGAATAAAGTCTATTTTAGTATGACAGTAGACAATTAGTGAAGACATGAACCTTTCCGTTTTAGAACAGTATATTGAAGAAGGCAAAAGCCATGATATTGACCTCTTATTGATAGGAAATCCCGAACTTTTACAAGAAACAACAAGTCATGGAATTTCCCCGTTGTTATTGGCTTGCTATTACAACAAACCTCAAATCATACGGATACTTTTACAACACACCAAATCCATGACTATCCACGAAGCCTGTGCCGCCGGATTAACCTCATATCTCGAAGCGATTATCGTTCAAGCCCCGACAGTTGTTAATGAGTGGTCATCACAGGGTTTTACACCATTGACCATCGCTGTATATTTCAATAAAGTAGACATTGTTCGTCTTTTGTTATCAAAAAAAGTAAACCCAAATGCAGTGACCAAAAATGAACAACTTACGACAGCGCTACATATTGCTGCGTCAAACAATAATGAAGAGATTGGAAAGCTCCTTCTCGAAGCAAACGCAAATGTCAACGTCATTCAAGCTACCGGAGACACTCCCCTTCATTTTGCGGCTCAGCACGGTAACATCGATTTTATTGTCGCCTTACTGGAAAATGGAGCTGATACCAGAATCATCAATATTTCAGGATTATCTCCAATTGATCTCGCATATGAAAAAGGTCATAGAGAGATTGCAGAGATTTTAAAGAACTAGCTTCTTTTCAAAATTTCGGATCCAATCCGGCAATAAAGACAGCGTCTCCTATCACAATAGAATCTCTTTAACTGCAAAATCGCTTGGCTTTCCAATGCACTTTGCACAGGCCAATCACATTGAGCAAACCGCCTTACAACAACGTTCTTTTCCGCAGGCATCTCCTCCAATAGCTCTAATGCTTTATCTATATAGGTCTGAATACCGAAATATTTTCCATATGAAAAAAGAAATACGACGATAACGTTGATCACCAGGACATCAACCGTATCTTTCCCCAACCGCACAGATTTTTTCTTCCCCGCTTTTGTACCGAATGAAAAATGCGATACCCAATAATCACTTAACGAATCTATCTTGAACAGTTTTCTAGCTGCCTCCAAATCTTCGACCGCTAAAATCTTAGAAACACCAAGCTCATTCCTACTGAACAAAACGGCTAATTGAGCAATCCGCCGATCAGGAAAACTATAAGGTCTCATTCTCAACTTTTTCCAAATACCATATACAGACTCCAAATCGTGAATATGTTTTTGATACTTGAATTCGTCCATTAACTGATTGGCATAGTCACTTCCTTCCTGCTGTTTCAGCAAACCACTGACTCCAAAGAAAATAGCTTCTATTTTAAACAGATTTGAGCGATATTTTTGTAGAATACTCAAAGGCAATTTTTCTCCAAGCTCCTGGAATGTATCGGCATTAACTTTTAATCCCATACACCTGCACATCCATATCCAAAAAGTTTTTTCCCAATCGGCATCAAAGTGTTTTAAAATAATCATAATCTGTTGAACTTTTATTTCCAGTCGTTCAATAGACAAAGTATTCAACCACATTGATTTCTTTAAAACATCAATAGAGCCAAGCTGAGATCTACAAGGGATCCAGCTTTTATTATTCATCATGTTTGAATATTTCTCCAATAAAAGCTGATCTACATATTCTGAAAGCACAATTGTCGGAATAGCTGTCCCATCACTTCGGTAAATGACTCTATCATTCTTCCAGACCACATGAAGAATGACATTATTATAAGCGGCATCTTGCTGGTGACAATGCCGATCCCAATCAGATGATTGAATATGCATCTCCACATGACCAAACCAATCATCACCTTTATACCTAATATGGGACATTAAAAAATCGGGACCGGAATCTGTATTATATTGTCCCACATGAACAACGACTAAGGATTCTCCATCAGAAGAACTCAATACATTTGCACGGAATAGCCGAAGTTTCCAGATAAACTGCATTAAGTTTTCTGTAACTAACATAATTGTAATTTAAGAATTAAACTAACCGGCTATGGCTTATAATTACCTAAATATACAATTTAATCCTTACTATTTCTTATAGATCTTTAAAAGATCATTGGAAACCAATTTACTTTCTATAATTTGCCCACTGAATCGCGGAGCCACAACCCCATTAAATAGCTTAATTTCAGATTCAAACACTCTTGCCTCATCCCAAAGTCCCGCATCGATAAACATTTGTAGGGTGGCCGTGCCCCCTTCTATGATTATTGACTGAACATCCATTAAATAAAGTTGATAAAGAATATTCTGTGGCAAATACAAACTATAATTCTCAAGCTCAATGTACTTAACATTTCCCTTCCATTCTGTCTTTTTAGCGTTAAACACAATCGTATCAGCTTGTCCATTGAGGATATTGGCATCTAGCGGAATAACCAGATCCTTATCTAACAGAATCCGTAATGGATTTTTACCCTGCCAATGTCTTACAGTCAGACTTGGATTATCGACAATTGCCGTTTTTGTACCAACCAAGATCGCATCTTCCTCCGCTCTCCAACGATGAACGAGCTGCTGGCTAGCAGCGTTACTTAACCAGATCTGTTTATTTTCCTGACCAATAAAACCATCCTTAGACTGCGCCCATTTCAAAATAACATAGGGGCGAAATTGGCCAATACGTGTAAAAAAACGACGATTGAGCCACACTGCCTCATTTTCCAACAAACCAATTTCAACTTCAATACCCGCTGCCCGTAATATCTCCACTCCTTTGCCATTGACCTTTGAAAAAGGATCCAAACAAGCTATATAAACTTTCGTCGGTTTTAAATCCGCAATCATATTAGCGCATGGCGGTGTCTTTCCGAAATGTGCACAGGGCTCAAGGCTAACATAAAAAGTACTTTCCCTAAGAACCTTCTTTGCATTTTCACCATACCTTTGCATAACCTGCTGCACAGCATTGACCTCTGCATGCGGCCCTCCATAAGGAGAAGTATATCCCTCACCGATAATTTTACTATTAAATACAATCACTGCCCCCACCATTGGGTTGGGACTCACGGAACCCGCACCCAGTTGAGCAAGTTCCAAACAACGATGCATATATTGCCTGTGCATATCCATAGATACAAATCTATGAAAATCGTACCTTTGACACATGAAAATACTTCAAGATTTCGAATTATTATTTCAACATGAGCTCCAGACGTTATACGATAACGAGGAAATAAAAGCAATATTCTTCGTAGTTATTGCCGAAACGTTTGGATTAACTAGAGCCAGTTATCAGTTTAGGAAAACAGATAGCGTAAGCGAAACGGATAGTGCGGACATAGGTAGGATCCTTCAGGATTTAAAAAAGCATAGACCTATACAATATATCTTCAATAAAGCGGATTTTTATGGCGAAGTTTTCCAAGTCAATGAATCGGTCCTAATTCCCCGGCAAGAAACTGAAGAACTTGTTGATCTGATTATTAGAAACCACAAATCTTCTGCAAATTTAAAAATCATAGATATAGGAACTGGCTCGGGCTGCATTCCGATTACCCTGTCAAAGCATCTAAACGATGCATTAGTCACAACAGTAGATATCTCAAAGGAAGCTATAAAAACTGCACAAGAAAACGCCAAGAATTTAAAAACTTCAATTCAATTTATCAATGCAGATATATTCGAATGGGATTACATCTTTTCTGATCAGCAATATGACATCATCGTTTCCAATCCGCCTTATATTACCCCACGAGAAAAACAATATATGAGCCAAAATGTACTAGCTTATGAACCTGAACTTGCATTATTCATTGAAGAAAGCGCTCCGCTGATTTTTTATGACGTTATTTCATCCTTCGCGTTGAAACATCTAGCGCCGAAAGGGGATCTTTACTTTGAAATAAATCAATACTTGGGGGCAGAAATGGAAGACCTCATCAATAAAAAAGGATTTGAGCAAGTCAAACTTATTAAAGATATCAATGGTGCAGATCGAATAATTCATGCAAAGAAAAAAGCCAAATAAAAAATAATCCTTTTATTTATTAAGCAGTTAAAGCTTTTCCATTAAAATTTACACGTAATAATTTGGCGTATATTAAAAGAAATTCTACCTTTGCATCACTTTCAAAAACAGAAAGGATTCCGTAGCTCAGCTGGTAGAGCAATACACTTTTAATGTATGGGTCCTGGGTTCGAATCCCAGCGGGATCACAAAAGAAAAGCTAATCTTACGATTAGCTTTTCTTTTTTAAGAATATCAGGATTCGAAAGAGGCACCAGCTGGGGCCGATCCTTCACAAAGATTCTAATTCTCCCTATTTCGGATCAAGCAGAATTCTTGGGGGAATACTAAAAATTTCCTAGTTTAGCCACTTTAATACATATAACATTGCAAGAGGCCGAACGTAAATTACTATCCCTGTTGATGCCCGAAGGGCTTTTAGA